>Ga0308172_1000349_pt1 | contig 66621 bp, 61 predicted proteins | sample PhyGR2_FD_202134 | JGI IMG/M metagenome (GOLD analysis project Ga0308172, IMG submission 202134) | Phyllosphere microbial communities from UC Gill Tract Community Farm, Albany, California, United States - DLSLSG.R2 | ecosystem: Host-associated > Plants > Phyllosphere > Unclassified | place: USA... | reverse complement strand
TGATCATCTCGCCGAGGGATGCGTTCTTGCCCCCCACATGCTCTACATCATGGACGCCGAGCTTATCGAGGGAAACTACGTACTCTACCAAGGTGATCTCTCCACTAACTGTGTTGGAAAAGCTCAGGACGCCGGCTGCTCGTAGGAGCATTCGCCAGCGTTTGTGGCCTGGACCTGGAAAATAAGTGAGAATGCGGCCCACAGTGGGACGGCAAAATCGCGCCTATCATATCCAAGATTCGTCATCAGCTTAAGGCCCAGGGCTCAAATGAAACGATCTGCTTTCTTTATTTCCGACGGCACCGGCATTACAGCCGAAACACTGGGTCAAAGCCTGCTCGCGCAGTTCGAAAACGTTACCTTCGCCAAATTCACGCGGCCTTACATCGACAGCGTGGAAAAAGCGCGGGCCATGGTACAACAAATCAATCTGGCGGCTGAAAAAGACGGTTTTCGGCCGATCATTTTCGACACCATCGTCAATCAAGACATTCGTGAGATTCTCGCAACCTCGAATGGTTTCATGATCGACATTTTCTCCACGTTCCTGGCGCCACTGGAACAGGAGTTGAGCGAACATTCCTCCTATTCGGTCGGAAAGTCCCATTCCATTGGGCATAACTCCAACTATATGGAGCGTATCGAGGCGGTAAACTTTGCCCTCGACAACGATGATGGCGCCCGCACCCACTACTACGACAAGGCCGATCTGATCCTGGTGGGCGTGTCGCGCTGCGGCAAAACGCCCACCTGTTTGTACATGGCCATGCAATTCGGTATCCGCGCGGCCAATTACCCGCTGACCGAAGACGACATGGAGCACCTGACCCTGCCGGCCGCTCTGCGCGCCCATTCGCACAAACTGTTCGGCCTGACCATCGACCCGGACCGCCTCACCGCCATCCGCAACGAACGCAAGCCCAACAGCCGCTATTCGAGCTACGCCCAGTGCGAGTTTGAAGTGCGCGAGGTGGAAAATCTGTTCCGCCGCGAGAATATTGCGCACATCAATTCCACGCATTTTTCGGTGGAAGAGATTTCCGCGAAGATTCTGGTGGAGAAGGGCGTAGAGCGTAGGTTTAAGTGAGGTAGCTGCAAGTTGAAGCCGCAGGCCACGGCCACTCAGCTCTAAGCTTGCAGCTTGCCGCTATCCCAACTACAGCTGAAACCGCCCCCCTCCTTGCCCCAACGCCGTGGCCAACGCATCGAACCCCGCGCGCAACAACTGATCGTCCCCCGAGGTGTTGCAGATACTCGCCCGGATAAACTGCGGCACGGCGGTCTGCCCCACGGCGAAGGCTTCGGCAGTGGCGATCAGGTAATTGTTCTGCTTGAGTTCCGCCTCGATTTCCGACGCACGCCACGGCTCAGGGACTTCAATCCAGAAGTGCGGACTGTTGAGATGGGTGCGGTACTCCAGCCCCTCCAGAAGGCCGCGCACCAGGGCTTTGCGCCGGCTGATCTCATTGATCTGCTGGCTGAGCAGGTATTGCGCCGTGCCGTTTTCGATCCACTGCGTGGCCAGCTCCAGGGTAACCGGCGTGGCCATCCAGCACGTCGAACGCAACGCTGCCGAGATACGGCTGACCAATGCCGGCGGTGCATGCACATAGCCCACCCGCAGGCCTGCGGATACGGCCTTGCTCAGGCTACTGATCAAAATCGTACGCTCAGGTGCGAAAAAACTCAGCGGCGGTGGCCGATCTTCCACCAGCACACCATGGGCTTCGTCCTCCAGAATCAGCAGGTTGTGTTCGCGGCACACCTTGACCAGTGCTTCGCGACGCGCCACCGATAACACTGCGGTGGTCGGGTTCTGAATCGTCGGTGTGCAGTACAACGCCGAAATCCGGTGATTACGACAGACTTCATCCAGCGCACTGGGCAGTACCCCTTCGTCGTCCATTTCCAGGCCGATCAAGCGGACGCCGAGCATACGCGCGGCAGTGATCAGCCCAGGGTAAGTCAGTTGTTCGGTGACCACGGTGTCGCCCGCGCGCAACAGCGCCATCATTGCGCAGAGCAAGCCATGCTGGCCGCCATTGACGCAGATAACCTGTTCGGGAATCGGATGGAAATCGCTCTGCACCAGCCACTGCGCGCCCGCGTCGCGGTAGCGCGGCAGACCGGCATCCGGGGTGTAGGCACTGATGTCCTGCAAGAACTTGGCGTTGGTCGACAGGGTCTGGAAGCTCTGGGCCAGGAACGTGGTTTCCTGCCCCGGGATATGCATATTGCGGCTCATGTCGAAGTACTGGCGTGGTTCCTCACTGAAGTTGCGAAACCCTTCATCGCGCTGGCGCTCCATCCCACGCTTGCGCACGAAAGTGCCGTCACCTACCCGAGCCACCACCAACCCAAGGCGCTCCAGTTCACCATAAGCCCGGCTGATGGTGCCGATAGTCACCCCCAGGTTATCGGACAGCACCCGATGGGGCGGCAGTTTTCGCCCCGGTTCAATCAAGCCTTCAAGGATGCCTCGCTCCATCACATCGGACAGGCGCTTGTACTTCACGCCCTGCCCGCTGGACAGCCCCTCACGCATAATTGACACCATGTCAATATTTGTTTTGACAGCCATCTTTCGCCCTAATAGTGTGCTTTTACGGGTTCAATCGCCGAATTTAACCAGTCATTACAAGTTCAATATAGAGTTCAATTTCGGCTCAGGGAAGCAATAAACGATGCCAATGTCCGCCGTCCTCGAAAACACCGCCAAAACCAAAACCCAGAAACAGTGGGTGGCCGGGCTGGTGACCAGCGTCATGTTTCTGATCGTGTGCCTGAGCTGGGGCACCACCTGGCTGGGGATCAAGATCGCCGTGGAGAGCGTGCCGCCACTGACCTCGGCGGGCCTGCGTTTTCTGATCGCCTTTCCGTTGTTCCTATGCTTTGCCATGGCCCGTCGCGAGCCGATTCTGTTTCCCCGCGAGAGCCGCTGGTTCTTTGTGTTCGTGACCCTGTCCTACTTCAGCGTGCCCTACTACCTGCTCAACTACGGCGAGATGCATGTGTCGTCCGGCCTCACCGCCCTGCTGTTCAGCTGCATGCCGGTGTTCATCCTGATTTTCTCGGCGCTGTTCCTTCGCGAGCGCATCTATTTTTCCCAGGTGGTCGGCATCGGCATCGGCTTCGGCAGCCTCTACATGATCATCCGCAGCCAGGGCCTGCACCTGGATCACGCCGAGTTCTTCGGGGTGTTGGCGATTCTGACCGCCGCGATCATGCACGCCTTGTGCTACGTCATTACCAAGCAAAAAGGCAGCGCCATCAGCGTGATCACCTACAACACCCTGCCCATCGGGATTGCCGGGATGATGCTGTTTATCGCCGGCCTGTTGTTTGAAACGCCAACGTTCGATGCCATCACCCTGCGCTCATGGAGCGCGCTGGTTTACCTCGGGCTGGTGGCCTCGGTGGGCGGGTTCATCGTGTATTTCATGCTGCTCAAGCGCTTGAGCCCGATCATCCTGTCGTTTGTGTTCATCATTTTTCCGGTGTTCGCAGTGATCATCGGCGCCTGGTACGAAGGCGTGCCGATTTCCCGCGACCTGATGCTGTACTCGGCCATCCTGCTGGCCGGTTTTGCAATCACCAAACTGCCGATCGAAAAATTCCTGGCCAAGAAAAATTGACCTGCCCGACCCATCACCTTCAACCACGCGAGAGAAACATGGACGTGCTCCGCCCCGACGCCCTGGAACAGATCTACACCCACGCCAGCCGCACCTATCCAGAGGAATGCTGTGGCTTCGTCTTCGCCGACGGCAGTGTGTACCAGGGCAGCAATATCCAGAATGAGCTGCACCGCAAAAACCCCGAGATGTACCCGCGCAGCGCGGCCAATGGCTACACCTTCTCGGTAGCCGACACCCTGCTGATGAACAAGGCGTTTCGCAGCGACAACCCGGTGGTAGTGATCTACCACTCACACCCGGATGTCGGCGCCTATTTCAGCGACGAAGACCAGGACAAGGCACTGTTCATGGGCGAACCGATCTACCCGGTCAGCTACCTGGTGGTCGATGTTCGCCAGGGCCAGGCCCTGGGTTCCAAGCTGTTTGCCTGGGATGGCAAGCAGTTCGCCCTTAACCCTTTCAACGACCTGCACACGGAGTTGTCCATGAACGCTGTCTCTTTCCCCGACATTCTGGTCCGCGTGGCCAAGCTGCCGGAATCGACCCTTGAGGGCACCGGATCGACATTGCGCGAAGTCATTGAAAACCTCTGCAGCAGCCACCCGCAACTGCGTCCGCATCTGTTCCACGAAAAGAACAACCAGCTCAAGGAACACTTCCTGTTTACCGCCGAGCAAGAGCTGATCAGCGCCGACGACCCGCTGCCGGAAAAAGCCAGCATCGAAGTGCTGCTCGCTACATCGGGCGGGATGGACGTCGACACCTTGAGCAACGAAGAAGTGCAGCGCTACGTGCGCCATATCACGCTGCCCGGCGTGGGTCGCGAAGGTCAGTTGAACCTCAAGAAAGCCAAGGTGCTGATCATCGGCACCGGCGGCCTCGGCTCGCCCATCAGCCTGTACCTCGCGGCGGCTGGCGTCGGCACCCTCGGGCTGGTGGACTTCGACGTAGTGGAAAGCAGCAACCTGCAACGCCAGATCGTCCACGGCAACAGCACTCTCGGCCTGCCCAAGGTCGAATCAGCCAAACAGCGCTTGTTGGACCTCAATCGGCATATCCGGATCAATGCCCACGACACCGCCCTGAATGCCGACAACGCCCTGGACCTGGTGGGCGCCTATGACCTGGTGATCGACGGCACCGATAACTTCGACACCCGCTACCTGGTCAACGATGCCTGCGTACAGTTGGGCAAGCCCTTGGTATACGGCGCGATCTACCGTTTCGACGGGCAGATCAGCGTGCTCAACTACCAGGGCGGCCCCTGCTACCGCTGCCTGTTTCCCAGCCCACCGCCCGCAGAACTGGCGCCCAATTGCAGCGCCGGTGGCGTGATCGGCGTGCTGCCGGGGGTAGTCGGAATGATCCAGGCCACCGAGGCCATCAAGCTGTTGATCGGCATTGGTGAACCGTTGTCCGGCCGGTTGATGCGCTTCGACGCCCTGGCGATGAAATTCAGCGAGATCCGCTTCAAGCGCCGCGCCGACTGCCCGTGCTGTTCGGACCTGCGCCACAGCCAAGCCGTGGCGCCGGCCGTGTGCGCCGATGCCATGCTGCGCGCGCCTTCACTGGCCGAGGAACGCTACATCAAGCCCCAAGGGCTCAAACAGGTCATCGAACACCCCAGCAGCGCCGACGTACTGTTGGATGTACGCGACGCCAGTGAACTGGAGGTATGCAAGTTGCCGGGGGTGGTGCATATCCCCCTGGCGGAGCTGGATGGGCAGCTGGATCGCCTCAACCGCGACAACACCCATTACCTGATCTGCTATGCCGGCACCCGCGCCGAGCAGGCCGCCAGCACGTTGCTGGCGGCGGGCTTTGCCAACACCAAAGTCCTGCAAGGCGGCATGAAGCACTGGGTTCGCGACGTCGAACCCGACATGCCTTTGTACTGACCACCGGCCATGGGCTCCTACCTCATGCTGCATAACTCTATTCTCGACGCCATCGGCCAGACGCCCATCGTGCGCCTGGCGCAATTTTCCGAAGACCTCGGCATCGAGGTCTACGCCAAGCTGGAATCGCTCAACCCCGGCGGCAGCCACAAGGCGCGCATCGCCCTGGGCATGATCCTCGACGCCGAGCGCCGAGGCGTGTTGATCCGGGACTCCGGGCAAACCATCATCGAGCCCAGCGGCGGCAACACTGGCATCGGCCTGGTCATGGCCGGCAACGTGCTCGGCTATAAAGTGGTGCTGGTGATTCCCGACAATTACAGCCCGGAAAAACAAAAATTGCTGCGCCTGTACGGAGCCAAGGTGGTGCTGTCGGACAGCCGCCTCGGGAACAATTCCCATGGCGAAAAGTGCATGGAATTACAGCTGGAGAACCCCAGCTACGTGATGCTCAACCAGCAGCGCAACGGCGCCAACCCGCAAACCCACCGCGACACCACCGCACGGGAAATCATCCGCGCCTTCGGCGACCGCCATGTGGACTACTTCGTCAGCGGCATCGGCACCGGCGGGCATATCACCGGTATCGGCGAAACCCTGAAGACCGCCTGGCCCGCCATCCGTGTAATGGGCGTGGAGCCGGAAGAATGCGACCTGCTGAAAAACCAGCACGCACCGCACCATATCCAGGGACTGTCGATCGGGCTGATCCCCAGCATCCTCAACGTGGATGTGATCGACGGCATGCTCAAGGTGTCGCACCAGGACTGCAAGGACATGATGAAACGCATCATGCGCACCGATGCCATCAGCCTGGGCCTGTCATCCGCCGCCAATATGGTGGCCATCGCCAGGCTCGCTCCCGAATTACCGCCCGAAACGGTGGTGCTGACCATGGTCTACGACAATGCCGACAGCTACCTGCCCAGTTTCGACTAACCGGTTTTCCAACCCTCCAGAATGCGGGGATGCCTCCATGGGCGGCTTTATCGACATGCAACACCTGCACGATGAGTTGCTCACCCATCTCATCAAGACCCTGACGCCCGCGCAGATGAAGCATTTGGAGCCGCATCTGGCGCCGCTGATCCAGAACGCCGCCCAAGCGATTGCCGAGGATTTGATCGCCTATGCCTATCGCGACCCGGCATCCCGTGGGCGGGGCGAGCTGATTCTGGAGTCCTATGCGTCGTTCAAAGCGGTGCTGTACTACCGCCTGGCCCATCTGGTGTGGAATTTTCCCGACACCCCCAACGGCATGTTCTCGCGCATCGCCCTCAAACTGAGCAACCAGGGCAAGGTGCTCTCAGGCGCCGAAATTCACCCGGCGGCCCGTATCGGCCGGCGTTTTGTGCTGGACCACGGCTACGGCACCGTGATTGGCGAAACCTGCGAGATCGGCAACGACTGCTACATTCTCTGCGGCGTGACCCTGGGTGCCCGAGGCATTGCCAACAACCCCGACGGCAAGCGCCATCCGCGCCTGGGCAACAATGTCGAGGTTGGCTCCGGGGCCCGCGTGCTCGGCTATGTGCTGATCGGTGACAACGTGTTTATCAGCCCGTCCTGTGTGATTACCCAGGACGTGCCGGCCGGCACCAAGGTCAAGGTGGTCAACCAGATCCAGCTGCAAAAGCACGATGAGTCGGACAACAGCAAGTACCTCGGTGCGTTCGCCTTGGACGAGCGCCTGCATGTGGTCGGCGAGATCAATACGAGCCACAAGGTCACCGTGCTCGATGCCGATTTCCACCCGCTGCCGGGATTGATGCTGGAGCCCACCGTCAAGGAGCGCCATCACCTGCAGTTTCGTCTGCACCGCGTAGAACCGGCCAGCCACCTGCCGCGCCTGCCGCTGAACCTCAAGGTTTGCGGGCCGGAATTCGAGATCACCCTGCTCTCTCCCCCTGGCTTGAGTGCAATGGTGCGTCATCTATTGCAAGCCAGCCCACTGATCGTCGGAGGATGAACATGTCCGTGCATACCATGGAAACCCTGGCGCTGTTCGACAGCGCGTCCTATCAGAACGCTTTCAGCGCCCGGGTGATTGCGGTCAGCGAACACGGAATCGCGCTGGAGCACACCTTGTTCTACCCCACCGGTGGCGGCCAACCGGGTGACACCGGGCACTTCACCTTGCCGGACGGCACCCGGGTGGAGGTGATCGGCACTGTGCGCGACCCGGCCTTGCGTTCGATTATCTGGCACCAGGTCGAGCAGCGGCCCGAACAGTTGACCGCCGGCGTGCAGGTGGATGCCGGCCTGGACTGGGAGCGGCGCTACCAGCACATGAAGATGCACACTTGCTTGCACCTGCTGTGCTCGCTTATCGACGCGCCAGTGACCGGATGCAGCATCAGCGCCGACAAAGGCCGCCTGGATTTCGACCTGCCGGAAATGACCCTCGACAAAGACACCCTCACCCGCGACCTCAATGCCCTGATCGAACAGGCGCACCCGGTCAACACCCTGTCAATGCCCGCCTCGGAATACAGCACTTTATTGCAGATCACCCGTACCCAGGCCGTCGCACCGCCGGTGATGCAGGGCTCGGTGCGGGTTATTGAAATTGCCGGTATCGATATCCAGCCTTGCGGCGGCACCCATGTGCTCAACACCGAGGAAATCGGGCGGGTGTTCTGCGAGAAGATCGAGAAGAAGAGCAAGCACAACCGTCGCGTGATCCTACGGTTCGAGTAAGTGGGGTTGCACATGAGGGAGGGCGTTTGCCTCTCCCACATTGTTTTGCGGCGTTTATCAGATCACGAATAGGTCCACGAAACGATTGACCGGCGTGGCCTCAAGCTTCGCCTGGTCTTTGCACAATGCAAAAATCTCAGCACTGCGCTGCGCGGTAAACCGCGTGGCCAGGTTGGCTTTGAACTTGTCTTCCAGCAAAGGAATTCCGTCTACGCGGCGACGGCGATGGCCGATGGGGTATTCGACTGCCACCTGTTCGGTACAGCTGCCGTCGGTGAAGAACACCTGCACCGCATTGGCAATCGAACGCTTGTCGGCCTCCAGGTATTCGCGGCTGTAGCGCGGGTCTTCGACGATGACCATCTTGTCGCGCAGCTCGTCGATGATCGGGTGCGCAGCGTGGAACGCATCTTCGTAGTGCTCGGCCACCAGGTTGCCAAACGCCAGGGGCACGGCGGTCATGTATTGCAGGCAGTGATCGCGGTCGGCGGCATTGGCCAGTGGGCCGACCTTGGAAATGATGCGAATCGCCGACTCGTGAGTGGTGATCACGATGCGTTCGATCTCGTTTAGACGGTTCTTGACCTGCGGATGTAACGTCACCGCCGCTTCGCAAGCGGTCTGCGCGTGAAACTCGGCGGGGAAGCTGATCTTGAACAGCACGTTTTCCATCACGTAAGTGCCATAAGGCTGACTCAGGCTGAACGCCCGCTTGTCTTCGGGCTTGAGGGCCAGGTCCTGGTTGGTGTGGCTGAACAACACGTCATAGAAGCCCCATTGCGGCGCGCTCAACACCCCGGGAATGCCCATTTCACCGCGCAGCGCGATGTCTGCCAGGCGCACGCCGCGGCTGGAAGCATCCCCCGCCGCCCAGGACTTGCGCGAACCGGCATTCGGCGCATGGCGATAAGTGCGCAGTGCCTGCCCATCGACAAACCCATGGGACAGCGCCGACAGCAACTGCTCGCGATTGGCGCCCATCAGCTTTGCGCTGACGGCGGTAGAGGCGACTTTCACCAGCAGCACATGGTCGAGGCCGACACGGTTGAACGAATTTTCCAGGGCAATTACGCCCTGGATTTCATGGGCCATGATCATCGCTTCCAGCACCGCACGCACGGTCAGCGGCGCATCGCCGTTGGCCACGCGCTTTTGCGACAGGTGATCGGCCACGGCGAGGATGGCGCCCAGGTTATCCGAGGGGTGGCCCCATTCGGCGGCCAGCCAGGTGTCGTTGTAGTCGAGCCAGCGCACGCTGCAGCCAATGTCCCAGGCCGCCTTGACCGGGTCCAGCCGATAGGCAGTACCCGGCACTCGCGCGCCGAACGGCACCATCGTACCTTCCACCATCGGCCCCAGATGCTTGGTGCATTCCGGGAAACGCAAGGCCAGCAGGCCGCAGCCGAGGGTGTCCATCAGGCAGTAGCGTGCGGTGTCCAGCGCGGTTTGCGACTCGATGCGGTAGGTGAGGACGTAATCGGCGATGTCCTGCAAGACCTGGTCATAGTCAGGACGATTATTCTGGTCGACATTGGCGCTCATGGCAGTTCTCCACAGTTGGTTGGGGGTTGCTCCGTCCTCAGGGTCAGGGTTGATCGCTTCGCAGGTCTGAGTGCCTGCTTATGGCTGTGGGAGGGGCTTGCCGCCTCCCACAGAGGATGGGTGCCGGGCTTAGAAAGCGTCGCCGGGGATGCGTACGAAACCTTCCATCAACACCCGCGCACTGCGGCTCATGATGGCTTTCTTCACCACCCATTCACCGTTCACTTGAGTGGCCTCGGCGCCAACGCGCAAGGTGCCGGACGGATGCCCGAAACGCACGGCGTTGCGCTCGACACCCCCGGCAGCCAGGTTGACCAGCGTCCCGGAGATTGCCGCCGCGGTGCCGATCGCCACCGCCGCGGTGCCCATCATGGCGTGGTGCAACTTGCCCATGGACAGGGCGCGCACCAGCAGGTCGACATCGCCGGCCTTGATTGCCTTGCCGCTGGACGCCACGTAATCGGCGGGCTTGGCCACAAACGCGACCTTCGGCGTGTGCTGACGCTGGGCGGCTTCGTCCAGATGCTTGATCAAGCCCATGCGCAAGGCGCCATGGGCGCGCACGGTCTCGAACATCGCCAGGGCCTTGGGGTCGCTGTTGATCGCGCCTTGCAGTTCGGTGCCGGTGTAGCCGAGGTCTTCGGCGTTGATAAAAATCGTCGGGATGCCGGCGTTGATCAGCGTGGCCTTGAACGTGCCCACCCCCGGCACCTCCAGCTCGTCCACCAGGTTGCCGGTGGGGAACATCGAGCCGCCGCCGCCCTCTTCTTCCGCCGCCGGGTCCATGAATTCCAACTGCACTTCGGCGGCAGGAAAGGTCACGCCGTCCAACTCGAAGTCGCCGGTTTCCTGGACCGCGCCGTCGGTGATCGGCACATGGGCAATGATGGTTTTGCCGATATTGGCCTGCCAGATGCGCACCACGGCCACGCCATCTCGCGGCACGCGGGCCGGGTCCACCAGGCCGGCGCTGATGGCGAACGAGCCCACCGCCGCCGACAGATTGCCGCAGTTACCGCTCCAGTCCACGAATGGCTTGTCGATGGAGACCTGACCGAACAGATAGTCCACGTCGTGCTCGGGGCGAGTGCTTTTGGCCAGGATCACGGTTTTGCTGGTGCTCGACGTGGCGCCGCCCATGCCGTCGATCTGTTTGTCATAGGGGTCGGGGCTGCCGATCACCCGCAGCAACAAGGCGTCGCGTGCGGCCCCCGGCACCTGCGCCGACGCGGGCAAGTCCTGGAGGCTGAAAAAAACGCCCTTGCTGGTGCCGCCACGCATATAGGTGGCGGGGATTTTGATTTGCGGTGCGTGTGCCATGTTCATCCTCTTCAGGCGGTGGCCGCCGATTCCAGGAAGTCCTGGGCAAAACGCTGCAACACGCCGCCCGCCTCGTAGATCGACACTTCTTCGGCGGTGTCCAGGCGGCAGGTCACCGGCACTTCGACACGTTCGCCATTCTTGCGATTGATCACCAGGGTCAATTGCGCGCGCGGGGTGCGGGCGCCGACCACGTCATAGGTTTCGCTGCCATCGATCTGCAAGGTGTGGCGGTTGGTGCCCGGCAGGAACTCCAGCGGCAACACGCCCATGCCCACCAGGTTGGTGCGGTGGATACGCTCGAAGCCTTCGGCGGCAATCGCTTCCACACCGGCCAGACGCACGCCCTTGGCCGCCCAGTCACGGGACGAGCCCTGACCGTAATCGGCGCCGGCGATGATGATCAACGGCTGCTTGCGCTCCATGTAGGTTTCGATGGCTTCCCACATCCGCGTGACCTTGCCTTCCGGTTCGATGCGCGCCAGGGAGCCCTGCTTGACCTTGCCGTTCTCGACGACCATTTCGTTGAACAGTTTCGGGTTGGCGAAGGTGGCGCGCTGCGCGGTCAGGTGGTCGCCACGGTGGGTGGCGTAAGAGTTGAAGTCCACTTCCGGCAGGCCCATTTTCGCCAGGTATTCGCCGGCGGCGCTGTCGAGCATGATCGCGTTGGAAGGCGACAGGTGATCGGTGGTGATGTTGTCCGGCAGCACCGCCAGCGGGCGCATGCCCTTGAGCGGCCGCGCCCCGGCCAGCGCGCCCTCCCAGTACGGCGGACGGCGGATATAGGTACTTTGCGGGCGCCAGTCGTACAGCGGCGCAACTTTCGGGCCGGTGTCCTCGTGCACCGCGAACATCGGGATATACACGGCGCGGAACTGCTCCGGCTTGACCGACGCCTGAACCACCGCGTCGATTTCCTCATCGCTTGGCCAGATGTCCTGCAGGCGGATTTCCTTGCCATGGGCGTCGTGGCCGAGCACGTCCTTTTCGATATCGAAACGGATGGTGCCAGCAATCGCGTAGGCCACTACCAACGGCGGCGAGGAGAGAAACGCCTGCTTGGCGTACGGGTGAATACGCCCATCGAAGTTGCGGTTGCCCGACAGCACGGCGGTGGCGTACAGGTCGCGGTCGATGATTTCCTGCTGGATCACCGGGTCCAGCGCGCCGGACATGCCATTGCAGGTAGTGCAGGCAAACGCCACCACGCCAAAACCGAGTTTTTCCAGTTCATGGCCCAGGCCGGCTTCTTCCAGGTACATGGCCACGGTTTTCGAACCCGGTGCCAGGGACGATTTGACCCACGGCTTGCGTGTCAGCCCCAGTTTGTTGGCATTGCGCGCCAGCAAGCCGGCGGCGATCACGTTGCGCGGGTTGCTGGTGTTGGTGCAACTGGTGATGGCGGCAATGATCACCGCGCCGTCGGGCATTTGACCGGGCACTTCGTCCCATTGGCCGCTGATGCCTTTGGAGGCCAGGTCGCGGGTGGCGACGCGAGCGTGGGGGTTGCTCGGGCCGGCCATATTGCGCACGACGCTGGAGAGGTCGAAGGTCAGGCCGCGCTCGTATTGCGCGCCCTTGAGATCGTCGGCCCACAAGCCGGTGTGACGCGCGTACTGCTCGACCAGCGCGACCTGTTGGTCTTCACGCCCGGTGAGTTTGAGGTACGCGATGGTCTGTTGATCGATGTAGAACATCGCCGCGGTGGCGCCGTACTCCGGGGCCATGTTGGAGATGGTCGCGCGGTCGCCGAGGGTCAGTTTGGACGCGCCCTCACCGAAGAATTCCAGCCAGGCGCCAACCACTTTCTGTTGGCGCAGGAACTCAGTCAGCGCCAGCACCATATCGGTGGCGGTGATGCCCGGTTGCAGCTTGCCGGTCAGCTCCACGCCCACGCTTTCCGGCAGGCGCATCCATGAGGCGCGGCCGAGCATCACGCTCTCGGCTTCCAGGCCGCCGACGCCGATGGCGATCACACCCAGGGCATCCACATGGGGGGTATGGCTGTCGGTGCCGACACAGGTATCGGGGAACGCCACCCCGTCGCGCACCTGGATCACCGGAGACATTTTCTCCAGGTTGATCTGGTGCATGATGCCGTTGCCCGGCGGGATCACGTCGACGTTCTTGAACGCCTTCTTGGTCCACTCGATAAAGTGGAAACGGTCTTCGTTGCGACGGTCTTCGATGGCGCGGTTTTTCTCAAAAGCCTGCGGATCGGCACCGCCCGCTTCGACGGCCAGGGAGTGGTCGACAATCAACTGCGTCGGCACCACCGGATTGACCTGCGCCGGGTCGCCACCTTGTTGGGCGATGGCATCGCGCAGGCCGGCGAGGTCCACCAGGGCGGTCTGACCGAGGATGTCATGGCACACAACACGTGCCGGGAACCACGGAAAGTCCAGGTCGCGCTTGCGCTCGATCAGTTGGCTCAGGGAGGCGTTGAGGGTGGCGGGGTCGCAGCGACGCACCAGGTTCTCGGCAAGCACACGAGAGGTATAAGGCAGCGTGGCATAGGCGCCAGGACGAATGGCATCGACCGCCGCACGGGCATCGAAGTAATCCAGGCGACTGCCGGGGAGCGGTTTGCGAAATTCAGTGTTCATCGGTCAGGACTCGGTCACGGTGATTGCAAAAGGAAGACCTGCGCCGATCCAAAATTGAAATGCGACTTAAATGTGGAAGGGGCTTGCCCCTCCCACACTGGGTCCGGTTTCTACTTCGAGATCGTCGGTGTTCCCATTCAGCGACGTTCGATTGGCACGAACTTGCGCTGCTCGACGCCGATGTACTCGGCGCTCGGACGGATGATGCGGTTGTTGGCACGTTGTTCGAACACATGGGCGGCCCAGCCGGTCAGGCGCGAGCACACGAAGATCGGCGTGAACAGCTTGGTCGGGATACCCATGAAGTGGTACGCCGAGGCATGGTAGAAGTCGGCGTTGGGGAACAGTTTCTTCTGCTCCCACATGGTCTTGTCGATGGCTTCGGACACCGGGAACAGCACGGTGTCGCCCACTTCATCGGCGAGTTTCTTCGCCCAGCCCTTGATCACTTCGTTACGCGGGTCGCTGTCTTTGTAGATCGCGTGGCCGAACCCCATGATCTTGTCTTTGCGCGCCAGCATGCCGAGGGTGCCTTCCACCGCTTCTTCGGCCGAGGCGAAACGTTCGATCATCTCCATCGCCGCTTCGTTGGCGCCGCCGTGCAGTGGGCCGCGCAGGGAACCGATGGCGGCGGTGACGCAGGAATACAGGTCGGACAGGGTCGAGGCACAGACTCGCGCGGTGAAGGTCGAGGCGTTGAATTCATGCTCGGCGTAGAGGATCAACGACACGTTCATCACTTTGACGTGCAACTCGCTCGGCGTCTTGCCGTGCAGCAGGTGCAGGAAGTGGCCGCCGATGCTCGGCTCGTCGCTCACGCAGTCGATGCGCTGGCCGTCGTGGCTGAAGCGGTACCAGTAGCACATGATCGCTGGGAACGCGGCGAGCAGGCGGTCGGTGACATCGCGCTGGGCGCTGAAGTCTTTTTCCGGCTCGATATTGCCCAGGAACGAGCAACCGGTGCGCATCACATCCATCGGGTGGGCGTCGGCGGGGATGCGTTCGAGCACTTCTTTGAGCGCCTGAGGCAGGTCGCGCAATTTGCTCAGCTTGGCACTGTAGGCTGCCAATTCGGTCTTGCTCGGCAGCTCGCCGTACAGCAGCAGGTAGGCGACTTCTTCGAATTGCGCGTCGGCGGCCAATTCACGCACGTCGTAGCCGCGATAGGTCAAGCCGGCACCGGCCTGGCCCACGGTGGACAGTGCAGTCTGCCCGGCCACCTGACCGCGTAGGCCGGCGCCACTCAATACTTTTGCTTCAGCCATGGTTCTTCTCCAATTTTGTAGTTATCTGGGAGGCGCTGCGCTTATTTCTTGGCGGCGAACAGCGCGTCGAGCTTCTGCTCGAAGGTGTGGTAGTCGATGCGATCGTAAAGCTCCATGCGGGTTTGCATGGTGTCGATCACATTCTGTTGAGTGCCGTCGCGACGGATCGCGGTGTACACGTTTTCGGCGGCCTTGTTCATGGCACGGAAGGCCGAGAGCGGGTACAGCACCAGGGAAACATCCGCAGATTTCAACTGTTCGGTGGTGTACAGCGGGGTCGCGCCGAATTCGGTGATATTGGCCAGGATCGGCGCTTTCACCCGCGCGGCGAACAGTTTGTACATCTCAAGCTCGGTGATTGCTTCCGGGAACACCATATCAGCGCCGGCTTCGATGCACGCTGCGGCACGCTCCAGAGCGGACTCCAGGCCCTCGACGGCCAGGGCATCGGTGCGCGCCATGATCACGAAGCTGTCATCGGTGCGCGCATCCACGGCAGCCTTGATGCGGTCGACCATTTCCTGTTGGGACACGATTTCTTTGTTCGGACGATGGCCGCAGCGCTTGGCCCCGACCTGGTCCTCGATATGGATGGCGGCCGCGCCGAACTTGATCATCGACTTGACGGTGCGCGCCACGTTGAACGCCGAGGAGCCGAAACCGGTGTCCACGTCCACCAGTAGCGGCAGGTCGCACACGTCGGTGATGCGGCGCACGTCGGTCAGCACGTCATCCAGGCCGGTGATGCCCAGGTCCGGCACGCCCAGGGAGCCGGCGGCCACCCCGCCGCCCGAGAGGTAGATGGCCTTGAAGCCGGCGCGCTTGGCCAGCAGCGCATGGTTGGCGTTGATCGTGCCGACCACCTGCAAGGGGTGCTCACTGGCCACCGCATCACGGAAACGCTGGCCTGGGGTGCTGTTATTGTTGGAACTCATGACTCACCTCGCTGAGTGGCTGTCTGGGTGGCGCCGTCGGGGAAATGACGGGCGATATTGCGCTTGGAGGCGCCGATATGCCGGCGCATCAATAATTCGGCCAGTTCGCCGTCGCGGTCGGCAATCGCGTCCAGAATGCGATGGTGCTCGGCAAATGCCTGGCGTGGACGGTTGGGCGTGGCGGAAAACTGGATGCGGTACATGCGCACCAATTGGTACAGCTCGCCGCAAAGCATCTGGGTCAGGGTGCGGTTACCCGCGCCTTGAATGATGCGGTAATGGAAATCGAAGTCGCCTTCCTGCTGGTAATAGCCGACACCGGCCTGGAACGCCGCATCCCGCTCATGGGTATGCAGCACCTGGCGCAACTCTTCGATCTCGGCGTCGGTCATGCGCTCGGCCGCCAGGCGACAGGCCATGCCTTCCAGGGATTCGCGGATTTCGTACAGCTCGATCAGCTCGGCATGGCTGAGCGAAACCACTCGCGCGCCTACATGGGGCACCCGCACCAGCAGACGCTGGCCTTCCAGGCGATGGATCGCTTCACGCAGCGGGCCGCGGCTGATGCCGTAGGTGCGCGCCAGTTCCGGCTCGGAGATCTTACTGCCGGGGGCGATCTCACCTTTGACGATGGCGGCCTGGATACGCCGAAAGACGTTCTCCGACATTGTTTGGGAGTCGTCCGACGCCACCGTCGGAAGCTCTGCTTGAACCCGCATATTGTCGACACCTTTAAAACCAATGCGGCAAAAACTAGCCAATAGACCGCAGCTAGTCAAAGAAAAAATGCACATTGTCGACAATCGTCTAATAACCTCCCTGCGATTTCCCACAACATGGCCGGCTGCCAGCGCTGGCGTCAGAAAAGCATCATGCTAGAATGCCCGCCGCCTTTACCTGACGTCTTTTGATGAAAGGGCGTACCAGAGATTGCGCAGTCATGCCAGTCGCCATGAATGAACATCGCACTGCACTGCCTCAGGATCTATGACACTCAAGCCCCTCCCCCTATTGTTTTGCCTGCTGGCCATCCCAAGCCTTGGCGCTGCCGCCGAGAAGACTGTGTATGGCCTCAACGAATACGCCCAACTGGCCGGCATCGACCTGGAAGTCGCCGCCAAACTGGACACCGGCGCCAAGACCGCCTCCCTCAGCGCCCGCGATATCAAACGCTTCAAGCGCAACGGTGAGTCTTGGGTGCGCTTCTACCTGGCGATCGACACCGCCCACTCACACCCCATCGAACGTCCCCTGGCCCGGGTCAGCAAAATCAAGCGCCGCGCCGGTGACTACGACCCCGATGAGGACAAGAACTACACCGCCCGCCCGGTGATTGCCCTGGATATCTGCATGGGCACCGCTTTACGCAGCATCGAAGTGAACTTGACTGACCGCAGCGCTTTCCAATATCCGCTGCTGATTGGCTCCGAAGCGCTCAAACGCTTTGATGCGCTGGTCGATCCGAGTCTTAAATATGCAGCAGGCAAACCCGCCTGCGCCGCCGACGCTCATACCGCCGAGTAACCCGAATGCGCTCTCTGACCCTGCACCTGAAAATCCTCATCACCCTTTTGGTGGTGCTGGGCATTTCGGTCACCGCCTACCAAATCTTCGTGCTGGGCATCCCCGTGACCGAAGACGCCACGGACGACCTGTGGAACATCGACGCCAAGGTAGAGTTCGTGGCCAGCCCCAAGGACCCGGTCAAGATCCAGATGTTCGTGCCGCCCCTGAGCCGCGACTTCGTCAGCCTCAACGAGAGTTTCATCTCCAATAACTACGGGGTCAGCGTCAACCGCATCGACGGCAACCGCAAGGTCACTTGGTCGGCGCGCCGGGCCAAGGGCAACCAGACCCTCTACTACCGTTTGGTGCTGACCAAGCGTTACAGCGGCGAAAAAACCAAGATCAAAGGCCCGACCTTCCGTGACAGCATCGCCGTGGAAGGCCCGGAGAAAATCGCCGCCGAAGCCCTGCTGGCGCCGATCCGCCAGCACTCGGCCGACGTCGAGACCTTTATCACCGAAGCCATTAAGCGCACCAATAACCTCAACGACGACAACGTGAAGCTGCTGCTGGCGGGCGACCCGTCCACGCCGCACAAGGCCAAGATCGTCGAACTGCTGCTGTCCATCGCCCATGTGCCGGTGGAAAAGGTCCATACCATCCGCCTGGTCGCCGACCAGCCGCAAACCCCGGAACTGTGGCTGCGCAGCTTCAACGGCAACGACTGGCTGTACTTCAACCCGGAAACCGGCGAACAGGGCCTGCCCGCCGACCGCCTGCTGTGGTGGACCGGCGATGAAAACCTGATCACCGTCGATGGCGGCAAGAAAGCCATGGTCACCTTCAGCCTCAACAACAGCGAAATGAACGCCATTCGCCTGGCCAAGCTGACCGACGAGAACACCGACGCCAATTTCCTCGAATACTCGCTGTACGGCTTGCCGCTGCAGACCCAGCAGACCTTTATGATCATGGTGATGATCCCGATCGGCGTGCTGGTGATCCTGATCCTGCGCAACCTGATCGGCCTGCAGACCCTGGGCACCTTCACCCCGGTGCTGATCGCCCTGGCGTTCCGCGAAACACAGCTGGGTTTCGGGATTGTGCTGTTCACCATCATCACGGCGCTGGGGCTGTCCCTGCGTTCGTACCTGGAACACTTGAAACTGCAGATGTTGCCGCGCTTGTCGGTGGTGCTGACGTTCGTGGTGGTACTGATCGCCGCGATCAGTCTGTTCAGCCACAAGCTGGGCCTGGAGCGCGGCTTGTCGGTGGCGCTGTTCCCGATGGTGATCCTGACCATGACCATTGAGCGTCTGTCGATTACCTGGGAAGAACGCGGCGCCAGCCATGCAATGAAAGTGGCGATCGGTACGCTGTTCGCCGCATCCCTGGCGCACATCATCATGAGCGTGCCGGAGCTGATCTACTTCGTATTTACCTTCCCGGCGATCCTGCTGATCCTGGTGGGCTTCATGCTGGCCATGGGTCGTTATCGCGGCTACCGCCTGACCGAACTGGTGCGGTTCAAGGCCTTCCTCAAGGCTGACTCGTAATGTTCGGTTTCTGGAAGACCTGGAAGGCCCTGGAGGCGCGGGGGATCATGGGCATCAACCGGCGTAATGCCGACTACGTGCTCAAGTACAACAAGCGCAGCCTGTACCCCATCGTGGATGACAAGATCATCACCAAGGAACGGGCGCTGGCGGCTGGCATTCATGTGCCGGAAATGTACGGGGTGATCTCCACCGAGAAGGAAATCGACAAGCTCGACGAGATCATCGGCGGGCGCAGCGATTTTGTAATCAAACCGGCCCAGGGCGCCGGCGGTGACGGCATCCTGGTGGTGGCCGACCGCTTTGAAGGGCGCTACCGCACGGTATCCGGCAAGATCATCAGCCACGAAGAAATCGAACATCAGATTTCCAGCATTCTTACCGGCCTGTACTCCCTGGGCGGCCACCGCGACCGCGCGCTGATCGAATACCGCGTGGTGCCCGACCAGATCTTCAAGAGCATCAGCTACGAAGGCGTGCCGGATATCCGCATCATCGTGCTGATGGGTTACCCGGTAATGGCCATGCTACGCCTGCCGACCCGGCAGTCCGGCGGCAAGGCCAACCTGCACCAGGGCGCAATCGGCGTGGGCGTCGACCTCGCCACCGGCCTGACCCTGCGCGGCACCTGGCTGAACAACATCATCACCAAACACCCGGACACCACCAACGCGGTGGATGGCGTGCAACTGCCCAACTGGGACGGCTTCATGAAGCTCGCAGCGGGCTGCTACGAACTGTGTGGGCTGGGCTATATCGGTGTCGACATGGTGCTCGACCAGGAGAAAGGCCCGCTGATCCTGGAGCTGAACGCGCGGCCGGGGCTGAACATCCAGATCGCCAACGACTGCGGCCTGACCTTGCGCACCCATGCGGTAGAAGCACGCCTGGAAGAACTCAAGGCTGCCGGCGTGACAGAAACCGTGGAAGAGCGGGTGAAGTTCGTGCAGGCAATGTTCGGGCATATTCCCCCGGTGGAAGGCTGATCCGAACGCTCCATCTGTCTATCCCCGACATCCCCCCTAGGAGCAAATCCTACGGGGGACTACAATCCCCTCCCCCGCGCCCTGGCTGATCCACCCCGCATGTCGACCTGCACCGTTTACCCGCTGCCCTACCGGGCCAACCCCGCCGAGTATTTCGCGGCGATTCGCCACGCGCCCGGCGCGGTACTGCTCGACAGCGGCCGCCCGGCTGCGGACCGCGGCCGCTATGACCTGCTCAGCGCTTGGCCACAAGCCACGTTGACGGTTTCGCCTGATGAAAGCGGCAGCGATTTCCTGCAACACTTGCGGGAAAACCTCGCGCTGTTGGGTAAGGCAGAGCTTCCGGCCGGATATGAGCTGCCGTTCGCCGGCGGTTTGATCGGTTACCTGAGTTACGACTTTGGCCGGCATTTGGAGCAAATGCCGCACCTGGCGGTGGACGATCTGCATCTGCCGGACGCGCGTTTCGGCCTGTACGCCTGGGCGCTGGTCAGTGATCACCAGGCGCAAACCAGCCAACTGGTGTTCCACCCCGCGCTGGCCGACAGCGAGCGACAGCGCCTGATCGCGCTGTTCAACTCATTACCCAAGGCTGCTGCGGCCACCTTTGCCTTGCAGGGGCCGATGACACCGGACATCAGCGCCGAGGCCTATCGCCAGGCCATCGTGCGTATCCATGACTATATCCAGGCCGGTGACTGCTACCAGGTCAACTTCGCCCAGCGCTTTCGCGCGCCGTGCAGCGGCGATCCCTGGGCCGCTTACTGCGCGCTGCGCGAAGCCTGCCCGACGCCGTTTTCCGGGTTCCAGAGCCTGCCCGACCACGGCGCGGTGCTGAGCCTGTCGCCGGAGCGTTTCGTACACATCAGTGCGCGCCGGGTCGAAACCCGCCCGATCAAAGGCACCCGCCCGCGCGGCCTGACACCCGAAGAAGATGCCGCCCACGCCGCCGAACTGCTGAGCAGCCCCAAGGACCGCGCGGAAAACCTGATGATCGTCGACCTGCTGCGCAACGACCTGGGCCGCACCTGCCGCACCGGCTCGGTCAGCGTGCCGGAATTGTTCAGCCTGGAAAGCTACCCCAATGTGCATCACTTGGTCAGCAGCGTCATCGGCACCCTCGCCGACGACAAGGACGCCCTGGACCTGATCGCCGGCAGCTTCCCTGGCGGCTCCATCACCGGCGCACCGAAAATCCGCGCGATGCAAATCATCGACGAACTGGAACCGACCCGGCGCGGCCTGTACTGCGGCTCGCTGATGTACCTGGACGTGCGCGGCGAGATGGACAGCTCGATTGCCATCCGCAGCCTGTTGGTCAAGGACGGGCAAGTGTGCTGCTGGGGCGGCGGCGGGATCGTCGCGGACTCGCAGTGGGAAGCGGAGTATCAGGAATCGTTGACCAAGGTGCGGGTGTTGTTGCGGACGTTGGAAGGGTTGTAGGTGCTGGAAAGTTCATCGGGGCAAGCCCCCTCTCTCCTGGACCTGCTGCATTCAGGTGGGAGGGGGCTTGCCCCCGATTGGGCCTTCAGCCGCGCTGCAAAGCTTTAAAGACTCAACGACCGATTCGACGCCTTGATAAATTCCTGCTTCAACGCCTCGAACGTATGCACCGCCGGAAACTGCGGGAATTCGCGGATCACATTGTCCGGCGCATGGAACAAGATCCCCTGGTCAGCTTCGCCCAGCATGCTGGTGTCGTTGTAGGAATCGCCGGCGGCGATCACGCGGTAGTACAGGCTCTTGAAGGCCAGGACCGACTGACGCTTGGGGTCTTTCTGGCGCAGTTGGTAACTCACCACGCGGTCTGTCTCGTCGGTGATGAGGCGGTGGCACAGCAACGTCGGGAAGCCCAGCTGGCGCATCAGCGGTTGGGAAAATTCGTAGAAGGTGTCGGACAGAATCACCACCTGGAAGCGCTCGCGCAGCCAGTTGACGAACTCGACGGCACCGTCCAGCGGCTTGAGGGTGGCGATCACGGCCTGGATGTCGGCAAGCTTCAGGCCGTGCTCGTCGAGAATGCGCAGGCGCTGTTTCATCAGCACGTCGTAGTCGGGAATGTCCCGGGTGGTGGCCCGCAAGGCTTCGATACCGGTTTTTTCGGCGAAGGCGATCCAGATTTCCGGCACCAGCACCCCTTCCAGGTCAAGACAGGCAATTTCCACAAGACACTCCATTTTGGTGTTATTGGTTGAGCGAACAAAAGGCCTGCCAAACTCTAGCGATTCAAGCCCGGCGCCGCAACGCAGGGCGGATTTTGATACCATCGCCCACCTATAGAGCGCTCAGCGCCACTGACCTGCAGGAACCGTGCTGATGAACCAAGCCTTCGATGTCGCTGAACTCGCCGCGACCTATGCCAACAAATCCGCCCAGGACATCCTCAAGCTGGCATTCAGCCAGTTCGGCGACGACCTGTGGATCTCTTTCAGCGGCGCCGAGGATGTGGTGCTGGTGGACATGGCCTGGAAGCTGAACAAGAACGTCAAAGTGTTCAGCCTCGATACCGGCCGCCTGCACCCGGAGACCTACCGGTTTATCGAGCAGGTGCGTGAGTTCTACAAGATCGACATCGAACTGATCTCGCCGGACCAGAGCAAGCTGGAACCCTTCGTCAAGGAAAAGGGCCTGTTCAGTTTTTATAAGGACGGCCACGGCGAATGCTGCGGCATCCGCAAGATCGAACCACTGCGGCGCAAACTCGCCGGTGTCAGCGCCTGGGCCACCGGCCAGCGCCGCGACCAGAGCCCCGGCACACGCAGCCAGGTGGCGGTGCTGGAGATCGACACAGCGTTTTCCACCCCGGAACGCACCTTGTACAAGTTCAACCCGCTGGCGCAGATGAGCAGCGAAGAAATCTGGGGTTATATCCGCATGCTGGAGCTGCCCTACAACAGCTTGCACGAGCGCGGTTTTATCAGCATCGGCTGCGAGCCGTGCACCCGCCCGGTGCTACCGAACCAGCACGAACGCGAAGGGCGTTGGTGGTGGGAAGAAGCCACGCAAAAAGAATGCGGGCTGCACGCCGGGAATATCATCAGCAAAGCCTAAGGGCTGACGCAGTTAAATAGGTGGGAGGGGGCTTGCCCCCGATAACGGTGGATCAGCCAACTGAGTGGTGACTGACACTGGGCTATCGGGGGCAAGCCCCCTCCCACATTTGTTTTGAGTTCGACATCTAGATGTACACACACCTGTAACCATAAGTGCCATTTATGTGTGCAATCCTCATAAATTCGCACCATAACGTAACACCTGCTCCGCATCATCCTGCGTACTGGCGAATAGCCCCTCTTCAACAGAAAAATAAATAGCTGTTCAAACGGTCAATTTATATTGCTTTGAATTCAGCCATTTATTTACCTCACCTCTAAAAACGAAATTACCTACAGTTTTGATATGCCCAAAACTGGCACGCATGTGGCTTAAGCCGAAAAGTGCTTTGTATACAATAAATACAAAACCTACATACACTTTGCCATCCGCGGCGTTGCTGCAGATGCCTTGGAGCCTGCCGGAATGCGTACAAGCCTCTCGAATAACATCGCACTGGATCTGCCCTCCTCCGCCCTGAACCACCCGGCCCCAGATCCTGGCCCGCTGGTGCTGAGCCCACGCCTGCACAACAAGGACCTGGCGCCGACCAAGGCGCAAGGCCGCCGCTGGGGGCGCTATAGCATCTTTGCGCTGTGGACCAATGACGTGCATAACATCGCCAACTATTCATTCGCGATTGGCCTATACGCCTTGGGCCTGGGCGGTTGGCAGATTCTGCTGTCTCTGGGCATCGGCGCGGCGCTGGTGTACTTCTTCATGAACCTGTCGGGGTATATGGGGCAAAAAACCGGCGTGCCGTTTCCGGTGATCAGCCGCATCAGCTTCGGCATCCACGGGGCGCAGATTCCAGCGCTGATACGTGCGGTGATCGCGATCGCCTGGTTCGGTATCCAGACCTACCTAGCCTCGGTGGTTTTCCGCGTACTGCTTACGGCGATTCACCCAGGCTTTGCCGACTACGACCACAACTCGATCCTCGGCCTGTCGACCCTGGGCTGGGTGTGTTTCGTGGCGATCTGGTTCGTGCAACTGGTGATCCTGGCCTACGGCATGGAAATGGTGCGGCGCTATGAAGGGTTCGCAGGCCCCGTGATTTTGCTGACCATGGCCGCGCTGGCCGGTTGGATGTACTTCCAAGTGGACGGCCATATTGCCTGGTCGGTGCGCGAGCCGCTGAGCGGCGGTGAGATGTGGCGCAATATCTTTGCCGGCGGCGCGCTGTGGCTGGCGATCTACGGCACGCTGATCCTCAACTTCTGCGACTTCGCCCGTTCTTCGCCGTGCCGCAAAACCATCGTGGTCGGCAACTTCTGGGGCCTGCCGGTAAATATCCTGGTGTTCGCCGCCATCACCGTGCTGCTGTGCGGCGGGCAGTTTCAACTCAATGGCCGCGTGATCGAGAGCCCCACCGAGATCATCGCAGCGATCCCCAATACCGTGTTCCTGGTGCTCGGTTGCCTGGCGTTCCTGATCGTGACCGTGGCGGTGAATATCATGGCCAACTTTGTGGCGCCGGCCTTCGTACTGAGCAACCTGGCGCCCAAGTACCTGAACTTCCGCCGCGCCGGGCTGATCAGCGCCACGGTGGCGGTGCTGATCCTGCCGTGGAACCTCTACAACAGCCCGCTGGTAATTGTGTACTTCCTTTCGGGCCTGGGCGCACTGCTGGGGCCATTGTACGGCGTGATCATGGTCGATTACTGGCTGATCCGAAAAAGCCAGGTGAACGTACCGCAGCTCTACAGCGAAGACCCGCAAGGCGCTTATTACTACAGCCGCGGGGTCAATTTGCGTGCGGTGGCGGCGTTTATTCCGGCGGCGGTGATCGCCATTCTGCTGGCCCTGCTGCCGGGCTTCGCCAGCGTCTCGCCCTTTTCCTGGTTGTTTGGCGCCGGTATTGCAGGGCTGCTGTACCGGCTGATCGCCAAGCGCCAGCCTTTCTATGCCGATGTCAGCGGCGAAAGCATTGCAGTCGATAACGTCAGTCATTAATCAAGGACACCCCATGCGCATCCTCGTGGTCAACGTCAACACCACCGCTTCCATCACCGACACCATTGCCGAGCAGGCGCGGGCCGTGGCCGCACCGGGCACTGAGATTGTCGGGCTCACCCCGTATTTCGGCGCCGAATCGGTGGAAGGCAATTTCGAAAGCTACCTGGCCGCCATCGCCGTGATGGACCGCGTGATGGCCTATGACCAGCCGTTCGATGCGGTCATCCAGGCCGGCTACGGCGAACATGGGCGCGAAGGCCTGCAGGAGTTGCTCGACGTGCCGGTGGTGGACATCACCGAAGCGGCCGCCAGCACCGCGATGTTCCTTGGCCATGCCTACTCGGTGGTCACCACTCTGGATCGCACCGTGCCGTTGATCGAAGACCGCCTGAAACTCGCCGGCCTCTCTGCCCGCTGCGCCTCGGTACGCGCCAGTGGCATGGCCGTGCTGGAACTGGAAGAAGACCCGCTGGCCGCCATGGAGGCCATCGTGCGCCAGGCCGAACTGGCCATCCACGAGGACAAGGCCGAGGTGATCTGCCTGGGCTGCGGCGGCATGGCCGGGCTGGATGAGCAGATTCGCCAGCGTACCGGCGTGCCGGTGGTGGACGGCGTAACGGCGGCCGTGACCATTGCCGAATCGCTGGTACGCCTGGGGTTGTCGACCTCGAAGATCAGGACCTATGCCACGCCAAGGCCGAAGAAAGTGATCGGTTGGCCGGGGATGTCCGGGCGCTAGGCCCGCGCTTCGATTAAACCGCGCTAAAGCGCTGCCCCAGGCGCTGCTCGGCAAACTGCTCGATGATGAAATCCACAAATGCCCGGGTCTTGCCGGGCAGCAGCTTGTGCTCGGCGTAATAGATGGAAATATTGCCGTCGTCCACATACCACTCAGGCAGCACCCGTACCACCGCGCCGCTGTCCAGAAACGGCACGGCCATGGGCATGCTCACCAGCGCAATACCCAGGCCCTGGGCGCTGGCGCAGCAGGCGGCTTCGGAGTCGCTCAAGGTCATGCGCGGTTTGAGCGTCAGGGGGCGTTGCTCACGGTCGGGACCGGTCAATTGCCAGGTGCGCACGCGGCCGGTTTGCGGCGAGCGGATCAGGATACCCAGGCAGCGCCCCAGGTCTTCGGGCCCCTGCACCGGCGGGCGTTTGGCCAGGTAATCCGGCGACGCCACCAACACCCGATGAGCCGGCGCCAGTTTGCGCGCCACCACGCCCTGGGGCAGTTCGAAGCCACCACCGATGGCCGCATCGAAGCCTTGGCCGATCAGGTCCACCTGGCGATTATCGAAGTGCCAGTCCGGGCTGATATCCGGGTAGCGTTCAGTGAATCGCCCCAGCAGCGGCATCACATAACGATTACCGAACACCGTGCCCATGCTCACCTTGAGTGTGCCCACCGGCCGCCCCTCGGCGCTGGCCAGGTTGGCCACGGCGTTCTGGATGGTGATAAGGCTTGCGCTGACTTCATCGAGGAACAGCTTGCCGGCTTCGGTGAGGGTAAGGCGCCGCGTGCTGCGCTGAAACAGGCGCACGCCGAGGCGCGCTTCAAGCTTGGCCACGCTTTTGCCCACCGCCGCCGGGGTCAGGCTCAAGTGCCGCGCAGCCTCGGCAAAGCTGCCGCCTTCGGCGCTGCGCACAAAGCATTCGATACTGCCAAAGCTTTCCATACCGACTCACCCTAAACTTTTGGTTTACACAGACTATAGCAATCACGGTCTACCGGCCTGGGTGAGGCAGGTCGATACTCGGCTGCAACAACAGGGCATACCGCCTTGAACAGACAGGAGATCGACATGACTGCACACAACCTGACCGGCAAAGTCGCCTTGATTCAAGGCGGTTCCCGCGGCATCGGCGCCGCCATCGTCCAGCGTCTGGCCGCCCAAGGGGCCGCCGTTGCCTTTACATACGTCAGCTCGGCGACCAAGGCTGAGGCGTTGCAAAACAGCGTGATCAGCGCAGGCGGCCAAGCCTTGGCCATCCACGCCGACAGCGCCGACGCCACCGCGATCCGCAACGCCGTCAGCGCCACCGTCAAGGCGTTCGGTCGCCTGGATATCCTGGTGAACAACGCCGGCGTGCTGGCCATTGCGCCGCTGGAAGACTTCAAGCTGGAGGACTTCGACCAGACCCTGGCGATCAACGTGCGCAGCGTATTTATTGCCACTCAGGAAGCCGCCAAGCACATGGGCGAAGGCGGCCGTGTGATCAATATCGGCAGCACCAACGCCGAGCGCATGCCCTTCGGCGGCGGCGGACCGTATGCCATGAGCAAGGCCGCGCTGGTGGGGTTGACCAAAGGTTTGGCACGGGACCTGGGCCCACGCGGTATCACCATCAACAACGTGCAACCCGGCCCGGTGGACACCGACATGAACCCAGCCGACAGCGATTTTGCCGAGAGCTTGATCGGCTTGATGGCCATTGGGCGGTACGGGCATGTGGAGGAGATTGCCAGTTTTGTGGCGTATCTGGCGGGGCCAGAGGCCGGGTATATCACCGGTGCCAGCCTGACTATCGACGGTGGTTTCAGCGCCTGAGCCAATAGGGAAGGGGCAAACCCCCTCCCACATTTTGGCCGAGTGTGGTCAGGACATCGGCGGTAAGCCATACGCCGCCAGATCAAAGTCCGCGAGTTTGCGGATGATCTGGTCGGCGTGGTGGTACTTGCTGTCGGCCATGGCTTCATCGGGCACAGCGATGGCGGTCATTTGCGCAGCCTTTGCCGCGGTCACGCCGAACGGCGAATCTTCGAACACCAGGCAATCCTTGGGTTCGACACCCAGACGGCGTGCGGCGGTGAGGAAGATGTCCGGCGCGGGCTTAGCGGCACCGACTTCCGGGTCGTCGGCGGTAACGATGGTGTCGAACAACGCAAACCACTCGCGGTGCAAGGTGGTCTTGTGGCCGAACGAATTGCGCGAAGAACTGGTGCCCACAGCAATCGGGATGTTGTGCGCCTTCAAATGCCGAACCAGCGCTTCGGCGCCGGGCATGCCCAATGCCTTGGGAAAACGCTCGCTCATCAACGGTTCGCGGATGCGCAGAAATTCGGCCGGGGTGATCGGCAATTCCAGCGCCTTGACCACATACTCGGCCAGGTCCTGGGCACCCCGCCCGATAATGTGCTGCTTGATCCCCCAGTCATAAGAACGGCCGTAGCGCTCGGCAATGATCTGCGTGACTTCGGTGTAGATGCCTTCGGTGTCCAGCAACAATCCGTCCATATCGAAAATCACAGCCTTGATCGGGACAGCGGTACGCGGTGCATTCATCACAACGGATCCTTGGGGGAAGGACTAAAAGGTTTCAGCACAATAGCGGTCACATTGACCTGCGGGCAACCCTTTGGACGAGGTTGATCCTGCGTCGCGGACAGGATCGCGACAGCTTGGCTGGTGAAGAATCAGTATCCCTCACGCCGTTCACAGACGCCGCCATGTCCGAAGCCTTCGAAGTCCCCAGCCCCCACGAAAAACATATCGAACACACCACCGAACATGCCCACGCCCGAGGGGATAGTTTCGCCAGCCGCATCGCCGTGATGACCGCGTTGATGGCCACCCTCGGCGCCATGCTCAGTTACCAGGCCGGTTCCACCGAGAGTGAAGCGGCGATGGACAAGAACAACGCCGCGATCATCAAGACCGAAGCCGCCAACCAGTGGAATTACTACCAGGCCAAGTCCAGCCGACAAAACCTGGCGGAGCTGGCCACCCATATCCCCGGCGTGGATGCTGCGCATTATCGGGAAGAGATCGAACGCTACAAAAGCCAGAAGGAGGCCGTGCGCCAACAGGCAGAAAAACTTGAAGCCACCTCACGGGAGTGGGATGAAAAATCCGAACAGGCGCTGCATCGGCACCACCGCTGGGCCCAGGCGATGACTGCGATTCAGATCGCGATTTCGTTGGCGGCAATTACCTTGTTGACGAGGAAGGAGTGGTTGAAGCGGCTTTCGTATACGGCCGCAGGCGTGGCCATGGTGCTGGGCGGGCTGGCGTGGCTGCATGTTTAGCCGCGAGGCGTGAACGAGCCTAATCGTTCAGATTCGTTTCAATTCGTCTATGCAGCGATTACAGTACGCGCCCCCAGGAATTGAATCTTGGGCTTTAGACCATGGAGTTACACAGTGAAGTACGTCAGCAAAGTAGTTGCAGCCGCAGTACTCGGTTTCGCCCTGGCCGGCTGCACCGGCACCGCCATCAAATCCCCACAGTACGACAGCAACCAATACACCGTGCTGGGTCACAGTGAAGCCAGCGCCACCGGCATCATGCTGTTCGGCGTGATCCCGATCGGTCAGAACAGCCGTTTCGTCCGCGCACAAGAAGCGGCCATCAAGGCAAAAGGCGGCGACGCTCTGATCAACACCCAAGTGCAGGAAAAGTGGTTCTGGGCCTGGGTGCTCAGCGGTTACACCACCAAGATCTCCGGTGATGTGGTCAAGCTGAAAACCGCACAGTAAATCCCTCGGGCGTTCCCCTGCGCCCGCGACGTATCATGGGCTGACCCTCCGAGGATGGCCCATGAACCTCAGCATCGTTTATGCCCTCTGCGCCGCCGCCCTGTTCGGCGCCAGCACCCCGCTCGCAAAGCACTTCGGCCTGGGCCTCTCGCCCATTCTGCTGGCCGGCCTGCTATACCTCGGCAGTGGCCTCGGCCTCGGCATGGTGCGCCTGATCCGCGATCGCGGATGGCAAAACAGCGGGCTGACACCCCATGAATGGCCCTGGTTGCTCGGCGCCATTCTCTTCGGCGGCATCCTCGGCCCCGTCGCCCTTATGTACGGCCTGACCCGCACCGCCGCCGCAACGGCCTCGTTGATGCTCAACCTGGAATCGGTGCTCACCGCCGTGATCGCCTGGCTGGTGTTCCGAGAAAACGCCGACCGCCGTATCGTCCTGGGGATGATCGCAATCGTGCTGGGCGGCGTGGTGTTGTCATGGTCGGACGGCGCCGGCGCCAGTCACGACTGGACCGGGCCGCTGGCAGTTGCGCTGGCCTGCCTGTGCTGGGGCATCGATAACAACCTGACGCGCAAGGTTTCCGCTTCGGACGCAGTATTTATCGCCGGCATCAAAGGTCTGATCGCCGGGCTGGTGAATACCGGCCTGGCCGTTTACCTCGGCGCGCAATGGCCGGCCACCGTTCAACTGACGCCAATCCTGCTGGTGGGTTTCCTCGGCTACGGCATCAGCCTCGTCCTGTTTGTACTGGCCCTGCGCGGCCTGGGCAGCGCACGCACCGGGGCGTATTTCTCCACCGCCCCTTTCCTCGGCGCCGCCCTGGCGGTACTGGCGATGGGCGAGTCGGTGTCGATCGCGTTCTGGGTGGCCTCGGCGTTAATGGCGGTAGGCGTGTGGCTGCACCTGACCGAACGCCACGCCCATGAACATCAGCACGAAGCCACGGAACACGGGCACTGGCATGTGCATGACGAACATCATCAGCATGAACATGCGTTTGATTGGGACCCCAATGAGCCGCACAGCCATGTGCATGTGCACAGCCCAATCAAGCATAGCCACGCGCATTTTCCGGATGTGCATCATCGCCACAGGCATTGAGGGCCCAACAGCGTGCCGGCTGGTCGCCGTTCAGTCCGACGAATGCTCAACCACCACGCAATTGCGTCCACTTTGCTTGGCCTGGTACAACAATTGATCGGCTCTTTCGAGCACGGCTGATATCGACTCGCCATTAGGGCACCAAACGGCCACGCCGAGTGAGACAGTGATATGCCCCACGGTCTCGATGCTGGCAGCCTCGATCGAGGCACGCAGCCGTTCAGCGACGTCGGCCGCTGTGTGCAGCGAACTGCCCGGCAATAACAAGACGAACTCCTCGCCCCCCACCCTGCAAGGCAAGTCGTTGGCACGAGAATTCTGCTGCATGAGTTCCGCAATGGCGCGCAGCGTTTGATCCCCCACGCCGTGGCCGAACGTATCGTTGACGCGCTTGAAATGATCGATGTCGACGGAAACCACGGCAAACGCTTTGCCTGTCTCCTGCCACAACGCCAGTACGTCCTGCATGGCCCGGCGGTTGGCCAGCCCCGTCAATGCATCCGTATGGGCCTGATGATTGAGCTTGCCGATCTTCTCCTGCAACAGGGTCGCGCCCAGCAACAGCGCTCTGCGAATCTGCCAACTTTCGAAATAACGCGCCGGCACTGCACTGATGCGCGCGTAGCTGTCAGGCATGTCCAGCCGTTTGGCACAGTCGGCCAGCCGCGATAATGGGGCCGAGATCCTTGCGCCCAACCACCAGATCAGAACGATCCCGAACAGCGCCAACGGTGCTATACCTTGAGCGACTTTGGTCATCGTCCGGCGCAGAACTGCCTGGATATTCTCCAAGGGCTGCTGCGAGATTACCCCCCAACCGCTGCTGGGCACCCGAGCGAAACCGGCGAGCATTTCCACATCGTGCTCATCCTTAGCTTGTAAGGTGCCTGAGGCCTCGCAGAGCGATGCGCTGGCGATCAAATCCGTGCCCCTGACACTGCCTATCTGCGCAGGATCGCTGTGATAGAGCACCTGGCGCGCAGCGTCGACCAAGTAGAAATGCGCGCCATCCTTGCGCACATTCGTGTCCATGAGGGCTTGAAGGGTGTTGCTCTGCTCCAACCGGATAGTGCCGCCGATCAAGCCCAGATACTCTCCGCCCGTGTCGAATATGGGTTGAGAGATAAACACCACCAAATTGCCGGAGATCGACCTGAAGGCGTTGCTGATTTTCGGCGTGCGCAGCGTCAAAGGTTCTTTGTGCTGCAACGTGCGGCCATTGAGTTGAAGGTTTTCAGGCGCGGAAGCAATGATGGTACCGTCCGCGCCGGCGACCAGTACGGAGTTGAAACTGGCGTCCTGCTCAAACAAGCGCTTGGCCTCACGGGTCAAAGCACTTTTGTCGCCAAACGCTTTGCCAATACCCGCTGCACCATATTTCAATTTATCGAGATCGGCGTCCAATACCTGCTCGACACTGCGGGCGATACGGGCGGCGTAGTTTCTATTGACGTCCAGCGCCCCTTCAATGAGTTCCTGCTTCTGAATCTTGAACATGACCCAGAAACTGTTGACCAGGGTCGCAACAGCAGAAAGCAGTACAAAAATAAGAATCAAACTACGAAGGTTGAGCGTGGGCTTCGGTCGAGTGGTCATCTACACAATCCGGGCAAGGCAGAGGTTGTATAACGAACAAGATAACGTTTAAGTCGCCCTTTACGGGGAATTGTCAGTGAATGTCGGTAAAATGCGGGCATCTCGAGTCAAGCTTGGCATTCATCCGACGGTTAGAAAATGGAATTCAGGTTTGCTTCGACATAACAAGGCTGCGCCAACATGAAGATGCTCGTCATCGTTTCGCTGGGGATACTATCGCTGACGCAAACCCCGACCGCCCTTGCGGACACTGCGAATGGCAAAAACCTCTTTTTACAACGGTGCGCCATATGCCACGGACCCGACCTCAAAGCAACAGGACCTTTGGCGACAAGAAGCACCCCACCTACGCCTGATCTCACCGCACCGGTTTTCAAGAAACGTTTAAATGACTACCCAGGCGTTATTGTGTCGTCGGTTATCCTTCGCCCAAACGGCAACTTGATTCCCCGGACCTTGCAGGAAAACGGTGTAAAGCTGCCAGCGCACGCTTGGAGCGTTCAGGACCTGCGGGATTTGAATGATTATATGCGGGGGATGATTGTAAAAAGTCGGTGACGGAGACGGGGGCTGGGGCACAGCGCACGGTGTCCAACCCTGTATTTAAGAACGCCAGAAACCACAAACCCCCGGCTCTTGTTAAGAAACCGGGGGTTTGTGTTTGTAGAATGTGGCGGTGAAGGAGAGATTCGAAACTACCCGCACCCTCAATCTCGCGGCCGACGCCCCGGAATACAAGGCTCCAGGGGTGCCAGTTGCGCAAAAGCATTCCCACGCCATTCCCACGAGCATCAGCATGCACCTCAGTACGCGTGCGCATCTCACGTATAGGGGGCTGAAATTCGAAATCTGGAGGGGGGCAAAAAAAGAGTAACATAAGTAATCTTGACCATTTTTACGCTCAATCCGTTGAAATTAAAGGCTTTTGCATTTCGGCCAAAAGGTAATTCTTAAGTAATATTGAAGTAATCTGATTACTCTTTATAAACGTAATTTTTATATTTATAAAAACCTTTTAAAAACAACAGCTTGGCAAATAATTACCTTTTCAATTACTTCTCTGTTACTCCTTTTTGTAATACCTGACCCCACGGAATACGCGGCCTCCAGCCCATTGCCCAGACGTGGTTACTGAAATTACTCTTTTTGAAATACCCCCCTCTACCTGCACAGCAACGCATCCAGAACTTTCGAAGAAATAGCCCCTCGGTGCAGGGTTCCGCAGGCTTTCAACCTCCCCACAACGCCAAGCAAGCGCCCAGCCTGAGCCGCCGGGAGTGGTCCGCAGGGGCGAAGAAAAAACGACCCATTTAGCCCGCAGGCGAGGTGGGGGACGACAGCGCGCGCAGCAGTTAAAATTAGTAAAAATCAATTTACCTGTGGCAGGATGCCATTACATAGAAGGATTTTTACAAAAATATAAGGAAGTGCCTGATGACGGAACCATACGAAAACCCAGCTGAACGCCTGGCAGGTATAAATCTCAAAGATGGATGGAAAGTAGGAGAGAAACTACCAACCGGTAGACGAGGAGGAGGAACAGGAGGGTTTTTTTCGGTGTCATACTCGGTAGCGAATGGGAAGCAACAAGCATTTCTAAAAGCTTTCGATATTTTCAAACCAATTGCTAAAGCTGTCGAAAACGGTCAGCCATTCACAACCGCATTATTATTACAATTGCAAGCATACGAATTTGAAGCTCAGCTACATACAATTTGCGCAAACTCTAATATGCGTAGAATTGTAAAAATATTGACTCATGGCCAAGTAGATGTCGCATTAGTTCCCGGAGAACAGTTTGGGACAGTTCCATATATGATTATGGAACTAGCCGACGGTGGTGACGTAAGAAGCTACATACACAACGCCCCAGACTTTGACACGTCATTACAGCTATACTACCTAAGAGACGTGGTGAGCGGCTTGAATCAACTGCATAAAGCGCAGATAGCACACCAAGACTTAAAACCTTCAAACGTAATGATTTTTTCTGAAGCAGGTGCAAAAATTGGCGATCTCGGCAGGGCAAGTAAACAAAACTCTTACGGGCTTTTCGACACGCTAAATATTGCCGGCGACAAGGCATATGCCCCGCCAGAGCAAATATACAAGTTAACTCTAGAGAACTGGCTAGACAAACGACAGAGATGCGACCTGTATCAGTTCGGCTCATTAATTAGCTTTCTATTTTTCGGAATGACATTTAACACTGTACTAATTGAAAAATTACCCACAGAGTTAATACCTATCGAATGGGGCGGAAAGAACAGTTCATACGATCAAGCGCTCCCATTTCTGACTGAATTATTTAATGAAACTTTAATTCAATGGAAAGAGAGTCTTCCTATTTGGCTGGCTGATGAGCTGATAGCCATCATAGATCAATGTTGCAATCCTGATTACAGAGTACGGGGAATGCAGAAAAAAACCGACTCTCAGCTGACTTCATTAGGTCTGGACCGATTAGTAAGCAGGCTTGATAATTTGGGATTTAAGGCTACAATTGAGGCTCGTAAAAATTCTGCACGCAAAACAGAACAGGGTTTAAAGGCGTGAGCATACTTGAAGTCAACAGAGACGTACTACCAATTTGGGGTTCCTCCAAATCAGCCTCCGACTCATCAGAGCTAATGGTAATAACATCAAAAAATAGCAGTCTTCAATTTACAGATGCCACCCCCCCCCTACTCTCTGAATTTCAACAGAACCCCACGGTAGGCGTTGCGGTAGAATTGCTTAACTGTGCTGTAATAGAAAGATATTCAGATGCGGCGCTAGAAGCAGCTACATTTCTGGTGAAGTACAACAATTTGCCTACAAGCATTACCCAGCTTATCCTTAAAACATTAGGGAGAAACATCGAGTTAGGTGAGGAAGCCCAAAATAATAAAATCCAATCACTGAGACTAAAAGTCAGACAACACCAAAGAGACCCAATAACTTGGGTGGAGCTTTCTAGAGAATATGCAATAGCGGGCGAGAAAAAAAAGTCCAAGCAAGCTATGTTGACCGCAGTACAACTCTCCTACGGCCATCGTTGGATCACAAGATCGGCAGCAAGAGTTTTTGTACATTTCAATGAACCAGATACTGCCCATGATATTCTTGTAAAAAATCCGAACATTAAGACAGACCCTTGGCTAATTGCAACAGAAATGGCAGTTGCTCGTAAGGCTGGCAAAAAAACAAAACTATGGAACGTTGGAAAATCGCTACTTGATTCAAAAATAAAACCCGTACACCTTTCCGAGCTCGCCAGTTCAATTGCAACCTACGAATTAATTAGTGGCGCAGAAAAAAAAGCAAAACCTTACTTTAAACAATCATTAATAGACCCAAACCAAAACTCTTTAGCTCAGGCGAAATGGGCAGAAAGATCGTCAGGATTAAAAAAACTAGTTAAGGTCCCGCTGAATTCCAACTTAATTGCGTATGAAGCGCAGTATTGGGAGGCTTACAACAGTGGCGACATGATTCTCGCTCTGAAATATGCGCTAGCTTGGTTTGACAATGAACCGTACTCCAGTTCGCCGCCAGAGGCTATATGCTTTATAGCGGGGCTTTTAGAGGATTACAAGCTAATTGGTGCTGTGAGCGTACAAGGATTAAAAGCAAATCCCAAAAATACAACCTTAAAAATCAATCTTATGTTTTCCTGGCTTACGAGTAAAAAATTAAATTCGTTATCTTTGAAAGATAAGAAAACCTTTGAAAATTATGAGAAATCCCTGCTCTCAACTGCACTTTCATCTAATAAATTTGAAGCCTCTCATGCGCTTGCAAATCTGGGAATGATATATTATCGACAAGGCCTTATAGAACAAGGAAAAGTATACTATGAGCAGTCCGAAGAACTTATGCCGCACAATAAATTATACGTAACAATAAACCATCTTCGTGAGTCCTTAATCGCGGAAGCTCAATGGTCGAGTGAAATCTTAAAGAAAACTAAGGCACTACTTTCTGGCCCAACATCATCGGCGACACCAGCAGCAAGTTTTTATCTTAATAAAATTGATTTCCTCAACAAAATTGATGGCACGTGGGAGTATAAGTTCGCCAACGGCGATCTTTTAGAAAAATTCACTAAAAGCCTTTCAATTCAAGCATCTCCTCCGATGAAAAGCATCGAATCTATATTTTGGCTTCCGAAAGAATTTAGTTCCATTGCATCACTTTCCACCTTCACTGAACGAAAAAAATAAACCTATTAGATATTGTCATGATTGCGCGCAGCATGAAGGGCTAATGATTGACAGCCCTTCGTATAAAAATAACTTTTACTATCTACAATAGCTGGTCTGCAATAGCTGGTCTGCAATACTGAACAATCGTCTCATAATGGTTAACTCCTGCGTGACGCACAGGTTAGTCATCTCCTTTACTCTGGGGGGAGATTATGAACTCACGGGAATTTCATAGGGTTTGAAGCGCACTACCTCCTCCCCGAGCCATTCATTCACTTGCGCCTTGCGCGCCTGAATCGGCTCTAGTTCATTGGCAGCATAAATCTGCGCCGCTTCCCTGATTGATCCAAACCCGCCCGCGTTCTGCGGCACGATACCCATCAGCTGCGGCGGAATGTGTAAGCTGGCCAACACGTCGTCGCGGGTCTGGTTTTTGATCGAGTTGAATTCATCCTTGGCCGTCACTTCGCTGACCGGGATGATCTGCAATCCGTCCTTTTTACCGTTCGGCGAGTAAACGAATAGGTTGCGAAAGTTGCCAGGCCCCTTGGAGTCTTTCAGCGCCTTGCGCAGTGAATCGACGTCCGCTTCGTTCTGCGCGGCGTCGGTCATGTAGAGGATGAAGCCGGCATGGCTCCCGTTCTCGTAATACTTACGCCGAAATAGCGTGGCCGATTCATTCAGCAACGCCGACTGCAAGGCGCTAATCCACTCGGGCAGGCCGTACACCTCCTGGTGTAGATCCGCTTCCCGCAGGTGAAAAACGGTGCCCGGTTCAAACTCATGCTCCTCTTTTCAGCCCTGAACCATGAACTGTCGCCCGTCCTTGCCCGAGCGCATGTACTTCGCCAACGGCGGCACGAGCTCGCGCACCGGGCCGAGAAGCGACCTGCAAGAGTGGATTCAAGGGCCGCTATCGAAGCGGCTCAATAACAAGACCATTCGCGACATCATCACCAATGTGCGCCAGGTATTCAGGCTCTACCGCACCCGCAAAAAGGTCGCGCACGACCCAACCGAGGGGTTATTCGTGCGCCTTCCCGATCCTGAAGCGCCGGACCCGTTCACCAGGGCGGAAATCAAGCAGATCCTCGAAACGCACACCAGCCGCACACAGGAGCTGCTGATGGTGCAGTTCATGATTTGGGCAGGCCCACGGGTGTCGGAGACCATTGCGTTGGCCTGGGAAGATGTCGATCTGAAACAGGGGACTGTGAATTTTCGCCGATCCAAGGTACGTGGCGCCTATAGGGTGACGAAAACTCGGCGCTCTACGCGCAAGGTGCGTCTGCTGGAGCCAGCGTGGGACGCCCTGCGCAAACTGGACGCCATCAATCAGCTCAAGACGGTGGACACGGTCGACGTCGTAGAGCGGGACAATAAAACCGTCCGCAAGCACAAGCTGCACTTTGTATTCCTGAACACCAAGAGCGGCCTGCCACACGTCAGCGACTTTGTCGTGAGAGACAGGTTCTTCAAAGCGCACTTGAAAGCGGCCGGCGTTCGCTATCGCGGGCCTGGCCAATGCCGCCATACCTACGCCAGTCAGTTGCTGACTACCGGCGTTGCCTCGGTTGACTGGATCGCTGAGCAGATGGGGCACACCAACGGAAATATGATCCGCCAACATTATGGAACCTGGATTAATGAGGACGGGCCTGATGTCGTTGGCATGCTGCAGTTAGCACTGAAGCTCTGAGCAACATCGGTGAGCAGCGGCTAGCAAGCGAAACCTGACGCTGCACCTTTAAACTGAAATCTCTGGATATATCTGCACAAAGACACCTAGTCGATGTTGTAGAATCTCGAAACTTAGCCTCAAACCTCTACTAGCAAAGGACCGTTTTAGATGGACAAAAAACCCTCTGCGTCGCCGGAACCACCGTCAAAAAAACTATCGATTTCTGACTTTATACCTGAAAAATCAGAAGTTAAAACTTCGCTAGGTCCATTATATGTCCGAAGTGCAAATCGAGGCGACTGGAAGCATTTTGAAAGCGATGAACCAATTGAACTAGGGCGAATGGCACTGCAGAGACTGGTAAGCCGTGAACAAGACAAGCAAGTAAATGGCACACTTTCAGAAGAAGACTTCAAAAACTTAATAGACACAGATTTTTTCGCACTCAATTCGATGATCGCCAAGAAAAGTGACTGGCGCGATTTGCCTGCACAGCCGGGCCTATCTGAACTTGGGTCTGCAGTTCAGATAGGCAAGGAAAGAGAAGCTCTACGTAATAAGAATTTATTGGAGGAAATGCGTAAGTCCATTGACAGCAGCTATAGCTTTCTTGGACAGAGCGCTGTGGAAAAAATCCAAGAACAAATGTCTGTACTTACAAACATTCGCGAATCTCTTTCTAGATCTGAAACCCTTAGAGCTGCAGCTGCGTTGGCCGATATCAATGCATCATCAAACCTAAACAGGGCGACAGATGCATTACGACCGCCTGTCGAAGATTACACTCTCGGCCGGTCAAGTTCCGATTTTCAAGCCTTCGTACCCCATATTACACCCCCAGAAGAAACGGTACTTGGAAGGGCTACGTTAGAAAGCGCGCAGAATACACGTAACACAAATATGCACATAAATGCTTTACTCGATATCGTTAGCGGGCTGCACCAGACAATCGTAGTTGATATTCTTCCAGGGTGGATTCAAAAGGCCGAAACCGACCAGGTAAACGCAAAAGAATCGTTCGACCAAGCTAAAAAAAGTCTGAACTGGACGAAATGGACGATAATCATATCAGCAATAATTTCGCTCGCTGCAACATGGTGGCAAATTTCCGTATCGCAAAGCATCGATGAAGGAAACTCAACATCTCAGAAAATAACCGAGAATTTGCTCCGAGAACAATTAGTCGTACAGCAACAATTATCCGAACAACATGCCAAAGAGACAATACAGCTGAGACAACTTCTTGAAAAGCAATCAATAGACACAGAAAACTTGCGAATGAAGATAGATTTAAGTCTTCCTACCCCTAGCCATAATTGGTATCAACTCACGGTTCCGTTGTCTGATTGAACTCCGCTATCAGACTTCGTGCTATCCGCGCGATAATTCTCCCGTCCGCTTCGCATAGTAAACTGTTGTACCCGTTTTTTTAGGGATAGCGGTCAGCGATGTTCCAATTTCTTGTTGCCGAATCACTTCCCCCTACCACCCGGATTTTCGCTTAAAAAATCAGGGCCACTAGTTCGAACGGGGTTAATAAAGAGGTCTTCAGAGCCACGCATCGGGCGAATGCGAGCAAGTGTTCCCATGGATGTTCCCATACGGGCCTTTTTTGACCTTCTAAAAACGCCTAAACCCCTGAAAATTTTAACGTTTTCAGGGGTTTAGGCGATTAGAATTTGGCAATGAAGGAGAGATACGAATTCTGTAGAAAACTGCTACCCCTCACATAAAACGTTCCAGATCTGGTAAGGGCGTAAAGGCACTTTTATGCCGGTATCAGTCATTCGACAGTAGGCAACTGCTTTTTCGATGGTCTAATTTCAGTGCTTCTACGATGAAAAACCTCCGTTGCCTCATCGGATAAGACCTTGCATTCCTGTTCGCTCAGAAGCTCCTGATCCTCTAAAGCCTCGATATACCCACAAAGGCGAAAAAAAATCGTAGTCAGGTGTGCGTCATCTGGTGCACTACCCACATCTTTGATGCGCTCTTGAACAGCCTTCCGGCCTTGTTCAATTTCCCATTCACTCGGTATTGGCATAGCGGGGATCCTTTCCTTGTTCATCGGTATTGGGACGGCGTCATGGTAATAGAACAGCGAACCTGCAACCACAGCCCGCATTCCCATGAATGTTCCCATATGACCCTTTTTTGCACCCCTGAAAACACAAAACCCCTGAAAACTTTAACGTTTTCAGGGGTTTAGTCGTTTCAAATTTGGCGGTGAAGGAGAGATTCGAACTCTCGATACAATTTCTTGTATACACACTTTCCAGGCGTGCTCCTTAAGCCACTCGGACACTTCACCGTATCTCGTCAAACCAGTTCAGTCTGTCGAGGCGCGCTAATGTAGTCGAAAGCCTTTCTGATGGCAAAGGTTTTTTTCAGAATATTCATGCGGTTAGCCGGTTATGCCTGAGCATGTCCGGCGAGGGGTGGTGATTGTGCCATTCTCAGGCACCGCTGGCGCCTGTCTCAAGGCTTTGTCGCGACACGCCGCAGGCCGTCTAGGCTTGGGCATGCGGGAAAAGGCTGACTGGGTAGTCAGTCATAGCGCTTTACCGAGCCGGGCGTGGTGGGTAACGTCTGCTGCATTCTTCTATAACAAGCCCTACAAGGAACCGCGTCATGAGTGAGTTGATTGCCTACCACCTCGAAGACGGTATCGCCACCCTGACCTTGAGCAACGGCAAGGTCAACGCCATTTCCCCGGCGGTGGTCAGTGCGTTTAACGAAGCGCTGGACCAGGCCGAGAAGGATCGGGCGGTAGTAGTGATTACCGGCACGCCGGGGATTCTGTCCGGGGGTTACGATTTGAAGGTGATGACCGCCGGCCCCAAAGAAGCAATCGGTCTGGTGACGTCGGGCTCGACATTGGCGCGGCGGCTGTTGTCGCACCCGTTCCCGGTGATTGTGGCGTGCCCTGGGCATGCGGTGGCTAAGGGCGCCTTTCTGTTGTTGTCGGCGGATTATCGGATCGGGGTAGAAGGCCCGTTCAGCATCGGCCTGAACGAAGTGATGATCGGCATGACCATGCACCACGCCGGGATCGAGCTGGCACGGGATCGTCTGCGCAAGTCGGCGTTCCATCGCTCGGTGATCAATGCCGAGATGTTCGATCCTCAGGGCGCATTGCAGGCCGGCTTCCTCGATAAAGTGGTCGCCCCGGAAGAACTGCACGCAGCAGCTCTGGAGGCGGCGCGGCAATTGAAGAAGATCAATATGAACGCCCACAAGCACACCAAATTGAAAGTGCGCAAAGCGCTGCTGGAAGCCCTGGACGAGGCAATCATCCAGGATCAGGGCCATATTCTGAGCTAAGCCTAACTATGCTTATGCCAAAGCCCGACCTTGTGTCGGGCTTTTTCTTACAGCCACATCTGAAAAAGCCTCAGTCGCTCTAGGCTGGGGCCCCTGGCAAATATCGAAATATGCGCTCAAACATCGCCCATCTCCTACTTCTATAGCGCCAATTGCCGAATACAGTGCACGACCGTACACTGCGCCACCTTTTGTTTCGATGGGCCAGGTGGATGCTTTTTCTGTTACGTATGGTGTTGATGGGCCTGCACTTTATAGTGGCTGGTGTGTTGGGTGTGCTGATCGGCGTTTGCCGCCCGTTCAACCCGGATAACAGTCGCTTGTGCGCCCGCCTCTACGCGGTGCCCGCGATGTGGTTGTTGGGGCTGAATGTGAAAGCCGATGTCGACTCGCTGCGGCATAAGCCAGGCACTTGCGTGATTATCGCCAACCATCAGTCCAACTATGACTTGTTCGTGTTCGGTACCGTGGTGCCCCACCGCACCGTGTGCATCGCCAAGAAGAGCCTCAAGTGGGTGCCGCTGTTCGGCCAGTTGTTCTGGCTGGCGGGCAATGTGTTGATCGACCGCGGCAATGCCCACAAAGCGCGCCGCGCCATGCTCACCACCACCGATACGTTGCAACATAAAGACACCTCGATCTGGGTGTTCCCCGAAGGCACGCGCAACCTGGGCAAGGGTCTGCTGCCATTCAAGAAAGGCGCCTTTCATATGGCCATCGCCGCCGGGGTGCCCATCGTGCAGGTGTGCGTCAGCAATTACGTCACCCATATGCAGCTCAATCGCTGGAACAGCGGTGATGTGCTCATACGCTCGTTGCCTCCAATTCCTACCACCGGCATGACCTCGGACGACCTCCCGGCCTTGATGCAAGCGTGTCAGGCGCAAATGGACATGTGCATCAAGGCCATGGATGCACAGCTCAAGAGGGTCTGATTCCCTTTTCCTTATAGGAGCGAGGGTGCTCGCTCCTACAACGGAACGCCATTCACGCTAAGCTGCCCAACATCTGTCTCCTCTTATAAGAAGTGATCAGCATCATGGGTAGAGTTGTTGCGGCCGCCGTGTATAGCGCCGGAAAGAAAGTCACCGATATCACCCTCGACGAAGGCGCGGCCTGGGCCGCCAAACCCGGGCATTTTGTGTGGATCGGCCTGGAAGAGCCCAACGCCCTGGAATTGGCCAACCTGCAACGCCAGTTCAACCTGCATGAACTGGCCATCGAAGACGCCCTGGAAAAACACAGCCGCCCCAAGCTGGAAACCTTTGGCGACGCGCTGTTTATCGTCACGTATTCGCCGGTGCGCGAGAACGGCAAACTGGTGTTTATCGAAACCCATATCTTCGCCGGCAACGGCTACGTGATTACCGCACGCAACGGTCACTCGGCATCCTACGGTTTTGTACGTCAGCGCTGTGAGGCGCGACCGCTGTTATTGGAGCATGGGGAAGATTTCGTACTCTATGCGCTGCTGGATTTCGTCACGGAAAACTACCAGCCGGTCAGTGAGGCAATCCATGCCGAGATCGATGAGCTGGAGCGCAATGTGCTGTGCAGTTCGTTAAGCGAACGCGATATCCAGAACCTCCACAGCCTGCGCCGCGACGTGCTGCGGCTCAAGCGTCATGTGGCGCCAATGGTAGAGATCAGCCAGGAGCTGCAGAAACTGAGCTTTCCGTTTATCGACAAGAACATGCGTCCGTATTTCCGCGATGTGCAGATCCACGTCACGCGGCAGATGGAAGACCTCACCACCCTGCGCGACATCGCCAGCCAGACCATTGAAATCGGGGTGTTGCTGGAGGCGTCGCGCCAGAGTGTAGTGCAGCGCAAATTCGCCGCCTGGGCGGCGATCCTGGCGTTCCCCACCGCAGTGGCGGGGATTTATGGGATGAACTTCCAGAACATGCCCGAGCTGCAATGGCACTATGGCTATTTTGCGGTGCTCGGGCTGATTGCGGTGGGGTGCACCAGCCTGTGGGCCAGCTTCAAGCGGTCGGGATGGCTTTAACCTCGGCTTCGGGCTTGTGCGCCACAAAGCGCATCATCCATTCCGCTACGGTGACGCCATGGTGCTCGCGTGCCAGGCTGGCTACACCGTTTGAGTAGACTTTTTCGCCCAAGGTTGTCTGAAGAATCTCCAGCAACTCGCGCGAATAATCCTGAACAAATTCCGGGTGGCCCTGGAAGCACAGTACCTGATCGCCGATGTGGTACGCGGCGAACGGGCAAAACTCGCTGGAGGCAATGACTTTGGCGCCCTCCGGCAAGGTAGTCACCTGGTCCTGATGACTGATCAGCAGCGTCAGTTCAGGCACCTCGGGGCTCATCCACGGCGCCTGGGCATCCAGTGTGTAATCATGAATGCCCATGCCCCAACCTTGAGTAGCGCGCTCGGCTTTACCACCCAGCAACAGCGCCAGCAACTGATGGCCGAAGCAGATGCCCAGCAGTTTGTCGCCGCGTTGGTAACGTTCGAGCAAGTAGGTTTTGAGCGTCTGGATCCACGGGTCGGTGCCGAAGGAGTCTGCCTTGCTGCCGGTAACCAGATAGGCGTCAAACTGCTCATCGTCCGGCGGGTACTCCCCGTTCACCACGTTGTACACCACAAACTCGGCAGGGATCGGCTGCTTGGCGAACAGGCGCTTGAACATCTGCCCGTAACCTTGGTACTGATCGATCAAGCCTGGACGCAGGATATCGGTTTCCAGGATGCAGACGCGTAGCGACATAAAAAATACCTGACACGGCGATGGGAATATCGAACACCTCAAGCCTGCCTGCAAACCTACCTGCAAAGCAAGCCCCCGCCACACCTATACGAAACTCTCCCCTCGCGCGGCTTTTTGCAATAACAGTGCCGGCGGCGTAAACCGCTCGCCGTACTGTTCGGCCAAATAACGGGCGCGAGCGATAAAGTCGTTCAGGCCGTATTGATTGATAAATTGCAATGCGCCGCCGCTCCAAGCCGCAAAACCGATGCCGAAGATCGAGCCCACGTTGGCGTCCGCCGTGGACATCAACACCCCCTCCTCCACACAGCGCACGGTTTCGATGGCTTGGATAAACAGCAAGCGGTCGCGCACGTCCTGCGCCGAGATCCGTTGTTCGGGCCGCTCGAAGCGCTGTTTCAGCTCTGGCCACAGGTATTTCTGCCCGCCACTGGGGTACTCATAAAAACCGCCGCCAGCGGCTTTGCCTAACCGTTTGAATTCATTGACGAGCCGCTCGATCACCGCCGTGGCTGGATGAGCCAGCACCGCCTGACCTTCGGCCTGCAGATCCTTGGCAGTTTGCTGTCGGATATGGCTCATCAGCCTGAGTGAGACTTCATCGGACACCGCCAGCGGCCCTACCGGCATCCCGGCCTTGCGCGCCTCAGTCTCGATCAACGGCGCGGCCACGCCCTCGCCAAGCATGGCGATACCTTCATTGGTGAAGGTGCCGAACACCCGTGAGGTGAAGAAACCACGGCTGTCGTTGACCACGATGGGGGTTTTCTTGATCTGCAGTACGAAATCAAAACCACGGGCCAGGGTTTCGTCTGAGGTATGTGCACCCTTGATGATTTCCACCAAGGCCATCTTGTCCACCGGGCTGAAGAAATGCAGACCGATAAATTTGGCGGGGTCCGGCACCGCCGTGGCCAGGCCGGTGATGGGCAAGGTGGACGTATTGGACGCGATCACCGCATCGGCCCCCACCACGCGCTGGGCGGCGGCCGACACCTTGGCCTTGAGTTCACGGTCTTCGAACACTGCTTCGATGATCAGGTCACAGCCGGCCAGGTCGCTGTCGTCCTGGGTGGGAAAAATTCGCGCGAGGATGCTTTCGCGCTGTTCGGCGCTCACTTGCCCACGGCCAAGCTTTTTGTCCAGCAGCGCCGTCGCGTGCGCTTTACCCCTCTCGGCCGCCGCCAGGTTGATGTCTTTGAGCACCACGTCGATTCCCGCACAGGCGCTGACATAAGCGATGCCCGCCCCCATCATGCCCGCGCCGAGCACACCGAGCTTGCGTGTCACATAAGGTGCAATACCTGCGGGGCGCGAACGCCCGGCATTGATGTCATTGAGCTGGAACCAAAAGGTGCCGATCATGTTCTTGGCCACTTGTCCGGTGACCAATTCGGTGAAATAGCGGGTTTCGATCAGGTGAGCCGTGTCGACGTCTACCTGAGCGCCTTCCACAGCGGCGCAGAGGATTTTCTCCGGCGCCGGGAAACAGCCCTGGGTTTTGCTGCGCAGGATCGACGGCGCAATCGCCAGCATCTGCGCGACCTTGGGGTGCGACGGCGTGCCGCCGGGGATCTGATAACCCTTGTTGTCCCAGGGTTGTCTGGCCTCGGGGTTGGCAAGAATCCAGGCGCGGGCCTGGGCCAGCATTGCGTCGCGGTCCGTGGCCAGCGCATGGATCAAACCGGCTTGCAATGCTTGTTGCGGGCGTACTTTTTTACCTTCGAGCAAATACGGCAGGGCTTTTTCCAAGCCCAATAAACGCACCATACGCACCACGCCCCCGCCGCCGGGCAACAGACCCAAGGTGACTTCCGGCAACCCCAGTTGCACCGATGGCTCGTCCAGCGCGATACGGTAATGGCAGGCCAGGCAAATCTCCCAGCCACCGCCCAGCGCTGCACCATTGATGGCGGCCACCACCGGCCTGCCAAGGGCCTCCAGGCGACGCAACTGCGCCTTGAGCACTCGCACGCCGTCGTAGAACGCCTTGGCACCAGCCTTGTCGACGGCGATCAACTCGTTGAGGTCTCCACCGGCGAAAAAAGTCCTCTTGGCCGACGTGATAACCACACCGGCGACGTGGTCCTTTTCCTCTTCAAGACGTGCGACGGTGGCAGCCATGGCCTCGCGGTATACGGCATTCATGGTGTTGGCACTCTGGCCAGGCAGGTCAAGGGTCAGCACCACGATCTGGTCCTGGCCTTTTTCGTAACGAATGGCATCGGTCATAACTAATTCCTTGGGCTCAGAGACGTTCGATCACAGTGGCGATGCCCATGCCACCGCCGACACACAGGGTGGCCAGGCCATAGCGCAGCTGGCGTGCCTCTAATTCGTCGAGCAAAGTACCGAGAATCGCACAGCCGGTGGCGCCCAACGGGTGGCCCATGGCGATCGAACCGCCATTGACGTTGACCCGCGCGGGGTCGATACCCATGTCCTTGATGAACTTGAGCACCACCGAGGCGAAGGCTTCGTTGACTTCGAACAAGTCGATGTCTTCCACGCGCAAACCGGCCTTGACCAAGGCTTTGCGGGTGGCCGGCGCCGGGCCAGTGAGCATGATGGTGGGGTCGGTGCTGGTCACCGCCGTGGCAACAATCCGCGCCCGTGGGTGCAAGCCCAGCTCACGGCCCTTGGCCTCTGAGCCGATCAGCATCAATGCGGCACCGTCGACGATGCCGGAACTGTTGCCCGGTGTGTGCACATGCTGGATCCGCTCTACATGGCTGTAGACCCGCAACGCGGTGGCGTCGAAGCCCATCTGCCCGATCATCTCGAAACTGGGCTTGAGCTGGCCGAGCCCTTGGAGGGTGGAGTCGGCGCGGATAAATTCGTCGTGATCCAGCAGCACAATGCCATTTTGGTCCTGCACTGCGATCAACGACTTATTGAAGGAACCGTCCGCACGGGCCCTGGCTGCTTTCTGTTGGGATTGTAAGGCAAAGGTATCGACGTCCTCGCGGGTGAAACCTTCCAACGTTGCGATCAAGTCCGCGCCAATACCCTGGGGGGTGAAATGGCTGTGCAGATTGGTCTGCGGGTCCAGAACCCAGGCGCCGCCGTCGCTGCCCATGGGCACACGGGACATGGACTCGACGCCGCCCACCACCACCAAGTCTTCAAAGCCGGAGCGCACTTTCATCGCGCCCAGGTTGACCGCCTCCAGGCCCGAGGCGCAGAAGCGGTTGATCTGCACGCCAGCGACGCTGATGGCCCAGTCGGCAGCCAGTGCGGCAGTCTTGGCGATATCCGCACCTTGGTCGCCAATTGGGGTGACGCAGCCGAGCACGATGTCATCCACCTGCTGGGTGTCGAGGTCGTTGCGTTGCGCCAGCGCCGTAAGCAACCCGGCGGCCAGGTTGACCGGTTTGACACTGTGCAAGGCACCGTCGGCCTTGCCCTTGCCCCTGGGTGTGCGTATGGCATCAAAGATCAAAGCTTGGGTCATGACGTCCTCGAACCGCGTGCGTGTGTGCCCTTACCTTAAGCCCGATTGACACGGTTTCAATGACGGATGCGCTCATTGCCTTTGACCCTCATGCTCGGACGAACGGTAGGTGCCTATGCTAATTGCCGGATTAATCGTTTTAGCTGTCTAGCCAAGGCATTGGCGCCAAGATGGCGTTATGCCTCATGTCGTTTTAAGCGCGAATTCGTATTAGCTGATACGAAATGGATCTAAGCCACGAAGAACGAGGGCTCTAAGGTTCAATCAGTAAGACGTTGCTGCCGGGTTTTGCCGGAGCGGCTGTAAGAAAAGCGACACGTCATAGCGCCATACTGGACGACCACGGCACGCATTTGACGCTCAGGAATAACAACAAAAGGCAGTCAGCCATGTTCAAGCATTCGAAAGTACGTCAGGCGGGACTTATTCTCTTCGCCACCACATTGATACTGATCCTACCCAACCTCACCAAGGTGATTGGGTGACCCTTCAGCCCCCGAATTCTGGGCATTTATCGCATCAGGATTGCAGCTTTTGGCAGCACCTGCCGGGACTTCGCCGTGCGCGATCCTGTGGCAGGGGCTGTCTTTTTACCCGCGTTTTTCCGGTATCGTGAGCGCTTTCGCCACGTCTTATTACCGGGCCTTCCTCTTGAAACCGATCTTCGCCCTTCTCCTCGTGCTGTTTGCCCTGCCGGTCACGGCGGCATCCCTGACAATCGAACTCGACCACACCAGCAAGACCTGGCAGAGCGCCGACCTGCTCAAGCATCCGGCTGCGCAGACTGTGCGTATCGTTGATGACGTTTCCTACAAGCGCACCATGACGTATCGCGCAGTGCCGCTGGCGCTACTCCTGCCGGGTCTTAAGCCGGAACACCATGTGCAAGCCGTTGCACTGGATGGCTTCGCCGCCGAGCTGAGCGCTGGCCCACTGCTGCAAACCCACGGTGCCCGCGCATGGCTGGCCGTGGAAGACCCCGCGCAGCCATGGCCGGCACTGGCCGACGGCAAGCCTAGCGCAGGTCCGTTCTATCTGGTGTGGACCGACCCACAGGCCGGGCCTATCAGCCCCGAACAGTGGCCATTCCAGATTTCCAGCATCAAACAGTTGAAAACCGTGGCAGAGCGCTTTCCCGCCCTCCTCCCCGACCCGAAACTCGCAGCCGACGACCCGATCAATCAGGGTTTTGCACTGTTCCAGAAAAACTGCCTGGCGTGCCATCGCCTCAATGGCGCGGGGGACGCGCAGGTGGGACCGGACCTGAATATTCCCTACAACCCTACGGAATATTTCGCCGCCGATTTCCTCAAGCGCTACATCCGTGATCCGCAAAGCCTGCGGCATTGGCCACAGGCAAAAATGCCCGCGTTCACCGCCAGCGTGTTACCGGACCATGAACTGGACCTGCTGGTGGGCTATCTGAAGCACATGGCGGGGCGTAAGCAGCCGTAAAGCTCAGCGCTCACCTTCGTTTGGCGGGTGAGCTTCACGGTGGAGGCTGGTTATTGCTGCTGGACTGAAATGACCGGCATCGGCGCCACGGATACTTTGGCGTGCATCTGTTCATGCCCGCCACCCCGGCGCATGCCGCGTACCGGGCAGGCATCGAGATAATCCAGGCCCACGGCCAGTTTCAAGTGGCGTTCCGGACGTGCCAGACGGTTGGTCACGTCGAAGCTGTACCAGGCGTCGTCCAGCCAGGCTTCGGCCCAGGCGTGGCTGGCCAAGTGAGTGCTGTCTTCGCTGTACAAATACCCCGACACATATCGCGCAGGAATCCCCAGGCTGCGCGCGCAAGCCAGGAACACATGGGCATGGTCCTGGCATACCCCCGCACGGCCAGCGAAAGCATGAGCGGCGCAGGTGTCAACTTCAGTGGCGCCAGGCGTGTAGACCATGGTCTCGTTGAGTGCGTGCATCAAATCAATCAGGGCGCTGCGGTCGCGCCGTTGGCCGCACTGCTGCTGGGCGAACCCGCGCAGGGCTTCATCGGCCTCGGTCAGGCGGGTGCCGCGCAGGAATGGGTAGGCCGACTGTTGCTCGTGCTCGGCCTCGCGCAACTCATCGATATCCACCTGACCACGGGCGCCGATGATGATGGCGTCGTGGGGCTCATCCAGGGTCAGCACATGCAGGATATTGCCGAATGGGTCGACCTGCGCGCGCACCGGGCGCGGCAGATCCAGTTGCCAGCTGAGCACATGCTGGCGCTCGCTGTCGTGGGGCGTGAGGCGCAGGTACTGGATGCTGGCGCGCACCTGGTCTTCATAGTGGTAGGTGGTTTCGTGGCTGATGGAAAGTCTCATGCCGCCTCCAAGTAGGAATGGTAGATGGCATCGCCCAATTGGCGGACCAGGGGGATAAAGTCGGTCAGCCAGGCATGCAGGCCTTCTTCAAGAATTTCATCGATGGCGGTGAAGCGCAGGCGTGCATCCATCTCGGCGGCCAGACGCTGCGCCGGGCGGCCATTGAGGCCCGGCAGGCTGGCGAGGATCTGGTCGATCTCTTCGCTGCACGCACGCAGCGAGCGCGGTACATCGGCGCGCAACAGCAGCAACTGCGCCACTTGCCGGGCACCGGGGGCGTCGCGATAGATTTCGGTGTAAGCCTCGAACGAGGACAAAGCACGCAGCAACGCGCTCCACTGGTAGTAGGCGTGAGCCGTGCCATCGGTGACGGCGTCGGCGTGGTCGCCGGCCATTTCATAGCGCGCATCCAATAGACGAAGCGTGTTGTCGGCGCGCTCGATAAAGGTCCCCAAGCGAATGAAACGAAATGCGTCATTACGCATGATGGTGCCGTAGGTCGCGCCACGGAACAGGTGGGAGCGCTCCTTGACCCACTCGCAGAAACGGCTCATGCCATAACGGCTCAGGCCTTGCTGGGCGATATCGCGAATGTCCAGCCAAGTGGCATTGATGTTTTCCCACATGTCTGCGGTGATTCGCCCACGCACCGCATGGGCGCTGGCCCGCGCTGCGCCCAGGCAACTGTAGATACTGGCGGGGTTTGCCGCGTCCAGGGCAAAAAAGTGCAGCAGGCGCTCGGCGTGCAACTCCCCGTGGCGCTCGTGGTAATCCTCCAGGGTGCCGGTGATCAACAACGGCATCGCCAGTTCATGCAGGCCATCGCCGCGTCCGTCCTGGGGCATCAGTGACAGCGAATAACTCACGTCGAGCATGCGCGCGAGGTTTTCCGCACGCTCCAGGTAGCGCGACATCCAATACAGATCCGAAGCAGTTCGACTCAACATGGCATCAGTCCTCCACCACCCAGGTGTCTTTGGTACCGCCGCCCTGGGACGAGTTGACCACCAGCGAGCCTTCGCGCAGGGCCACGCGAGTCAGGCCGCCGGGGACCACACGCGTCTCCTTGCCGGACAGCACGAACGGGCGCAGGTCGATATGGCGCGGGGCAATACCGTTTTCCACAAAGGTCGGGCACGTAGATAGACACAGCGTGGGCTGGGCAATATAGGCATGGGGCTTGGCCATGATGCGCGCGCGAAAGGCTTCGATCTGCGCCGCCGTGGACGCCGGGCCGACCAGCATGCCGTAGCCGCCGGAGCCTTGGGTCTCCTTGACCACCAACTGCGGCAGGTTAGCCAGTACGTGGGATAACTCGTCAGGCTTACGGCACTGGAATGTCGGAACGTTTTGCAGGATCGGCTCTTCATCCAGGTAAAAGCGGATCATCTCGGTGACGAAGGGGTACACCGACTTGTCATCCGCGACGCCTGTACCGATGGCATTGGCCAGCACCACATTGCCCGAACGATAGGCAGCCAACAGGCCGGGCACTCCGAGCATGGACTCCGGGTTGAAGGCCAAGGGGTCGAGGAACGCGTCGTCGAGACGGCGATAAATCACGTCCACCGCTTTGGGGCCATCGGTGGTGCGCATAAATACACGGTCATCGCGCACGAACAGGTCGGCGCCTTCAACCAGTTCCACGCCCATTTCCCGGGCGAGAAACGCATGTTCGAAAAACGCGCTGTTGAATCGGCCCGGGGTCAGCACCACCACGCTGGGGTTATCCAGGGGGCTGGCGCTTTTTAGGGTATCGAGCAGCAGGTTGGGGTAATGATCGATCGGCGCAATGCGCTGGGCGGCGAACAGTTCGGGGAACAGGCGCATCATCATCTTGCGGTCTTCAAGCATGTAGCTGACACCGCTGGGTGTACGCAGGTTGTCTTCCAGCACGTAGTAAGTGCCGTCGCCATCGCGTACGAGATCGACCCCAGCGATGTGGGCATACAGATTGCCGTGCAAGTTCAGGCCCTGCATTGCCAATTGGTATTGCTCGTTGGCCAGCACCTGTTCGGCGGGAATGATCCCCGCTTTGATGATGCGTTGCTCGTGGTAAAGGTCAGCGAGAAACATATTCAACGCCTTGACCCGCTGAATACAGCCACGCTCGATAATCCGCCATTCACTGGCCGGTATGCTGCGGGGGATGGTGTCGAAAGGGATCAGGCGCTCGGTGCCCTGTTCGTCCCCGTACAGGGTGAAGGTGATCCCGGCGCGGTGAAACAGCAAATCGGCTTCGCGCCGGCGCTGGGCCAGCAGTTCATCAGGGGTTTGGGCCAACCAGCGGGCGAACTCGCGGTAATGGGGGCGGACCTGCCCTGCCCCGTCGTACATTTCGTCGTAATAAGTGCGGATCATGCCGTACTCCTTGTCACCCGGACGCAAGAACCATCGCAAGGCCCGTGCCATCGGCATAAACACTTAAAAATCAGTGAGTTGAATAGATCCAGGCAGTTAATCGCACCTTCCTGGTGCGTCGAATGCCTGGTGTGTCGTGGCGCGCTTCATCGTAATGCGGGCTTTGACTATCAAGAGCATAGTCAGAGTTGATTTCACTGGCCCGCCATAGCTGCGGATAATCGCCACCATCTGCTGAACAGACCTTCAGCGCTCCGCTCTTCCCTTCGGCCACCCTACTCGGGTGGCTTTTTTTTGGTGCATGAAAAGAGCCCGCAAGTTCCGCCGGGGTTCGCGCCGGCGCAAACAAAATCGGCCGACCCGAAGGTCAGCCGATACGCTGCGTTGCTAACGATGTGAAGGACGCACCATTACATCGGCCGCCCCCGCACCTCCTGCTTGACGCCCCAGCCCTCGATAATGCCGCCCAAGGGCTCGACCACTGCTTCAAAGTCTTGCTCGAAGTCTCCTATGCCGTCGTAGGTTGCAGACATGATCTTGCTCAGTTCCAGGTACCAGGCGCCATCATCGCGCGCACTGACCTGAGCGTTCAGGGATTCGCCACGAAATTCGCCCGCAGCTCTGCGCGCCCGTTCTTCGTCGGGGAAAATCGCGTAGAACTCAATGGGATGGAACCGTGAAAAATCGAAACCGCCTTCTTTCATGCGGCGCAGAACGTGGGTGCTGATGTCTTCTTGATAGGCTGTGCTCATGAAAAGTGCTCCTCAATACGATGGATAGACTTTCCGTGCTTCCCGAAGCCCGCGCCTTACTGGCGAGGGAACTACGGCAATGGTTTCACCGCTGGAAAACAAGCATGTAGCTGACAAGACCAGACCTTAGCGATTCATTCGCTGATCTCGTTTGCAGAGTAGCGCGAAGCAATCGCCTCCACCAGAGGCGCTTGGGTGGAGGACAGGGAATATTCAGGCGGCGGGAGAAATGTCGAGAATCTGGATACTGTTCTGGTCTTTGAGGATCTTGACCGTCGGCTCCGGCTTGCGCCCCTCAAGGTCATTGAGGTCGAGTTCGGCGGCAACCGGCACCAGTTTGCTGCGAATCATATGCGCAGCGTCTTCGAGGCTGGGCTTTTGTTCGCAGGTGAACTGCTCTACGGATTTTTCGCCGTGATCATCAACGAAGGTAATTTGCCACGTTTGCATCGGTGCCTCCTCGATAAAACCCGTGTGTGGGCTCACCTTTATCTGGACCTTGGGGGTTCGCCAAACGTTCCACCCAAGGCAGGAAGCACCCGATCAATCGCGCTTATTTTTCCGCGCGGGCTTTGAGCGCCTTGAGGGTGTTGAACGGCGCGTCGACCACGAACTTGTTGGCCAGCCACGAAGGCACGCTGCCGCCTGGCTCGGTGTGCACCTGGTAGGTCACTTCGGTTTCGTTAGCGCCCTTTGGCACCAGTCTCCAGAAACCTTCGACCTGGGCCACACGTACGAAGCCTTTTTCCTCAGGCTTGTAAGTCGGCACGCCTTCCAGCTTGCGGGTCACGCTGCCGTCAGCCGCTTTGGTGGAGGTGACATGGGTATAAGAGTCACGCGGCGTCACAGGCCATGGCGTGTTGAACTGGGTGTAGGTCCAGGCCTCGTCGCCTTTGCTGTCGATCAGCTTTTGCGACTTGCACTCATGAATCCAGGCACATGCGCCAACCACGTCCTCCTGGATAGCGAGGATCTTGGCGACGGGCGCCTTGATCACCGTTACACCTCGATACGCCTTGTATTTGGAGCCGGCAACTTCGCTCAGGGATACCTTGATGCCGTCGTCGTCTTTGGCGGTCACCCATTCTTCAGCCTGGGCGGTGGCCGCAAATAACACGGTAAAGCCGCACACCACAGCCAATCGTTTCAGCGAACCCATTGTTGTATTCCTTATTGTTCAAGTTCCGAGAGTAAAGCCCATCAAGCCGCCGTCATCTGTTCCCACCAGCCGATCAAACGGATCGCATCGGCCTGGTCGGTGCCGCACACCTCGATATCAGCCTTGAAATCACTGCACACCGCCGGCCGTTCCGGCTGGCCGAACAGTTGGCAGAGCAGTTCGACAGACAGGTGCACACAGCGTTCACCCGCCGGCTTGCCATTGGGCATGCCGGGCAACGGCGAACTGATGGAGGGGGCGATGCAGCAAGCGCCACAGCCTTCACGGCATTTCATGACCAGCAGGTCCTCGACGACTCAATAGGATGGCCGGGCTAGAGTACGCCCTTAAACAGCCGTTTTAAAATGGTCCAACAGCGGTTTTTCACACAAAACGAAAGTGACTGACCAGTCTGCGACAGATGGTCGAAACGTCGAGTCACTTGGTAGGAAAAGTTTACTGCTTGAATTCGAAATCCAGCGCCGCGCCCTCGACATCACGCCGCTCCTCGTTGCGCAATTGCAGGCGCATTTCGTTGCTGAGCAGGCGACCGTTAATCTGGAAAGCGCTGTTGTCGGTGGGCTTCTCAGCGAACATCGGAGGCAGCAACGGCACGCTTTTGGGCTGGGGCATGGTGCCCAGCGGCTGCAAGTGCCTGACCATGTCCGAAGGCAATGACAGGTCCAACTGGGCCGGCGGCAGTTTGGTCTCGGCCACTTCGTGGGCAGCCTTGGCTTTTTTGGCCGCCGCTCGCTTCTTGGCGGCGGCGTTTTTTTTCACAGAAGCGGCCGTCTTAGCCGGCGCCGGTTTCTTTGCTGAAGCGTTCTGTGCGCTGCTCGCCGCGGGCTTGCTTTCGCTCACAGGAGTCGCCGCCAACAGCGTGGGGACGTTAAACAGGCTTAACAGGCCAATCACCAAAACAACTCGGAACATCGAGGTCATATCGCCTACAGCATTAACGGCAGAAGGCCACATGCTCGCCTGTTGAGGGCAACATGACAAGCGCATTGATTAGCCAGCTATCGGCAATGTGCCCATTGTGTATGTCGGCCGTGCCTTAAAGTCCGGCGGCCGTCTCCTGGCACAACTGACTGGCCAGCATCCCCAAGGTCATCAACGCCCGCTCTGCCTCGCGGTTCCACGGCGTACCGCAGTTGAGCCGGATGCAGTGGTTGAATTGCTCGGTGTTACTGAAGATCAACCCGGGCGCGATGCTGATGCCCTGCTGCAAGGCACGCACATGCAGTTCCTGGGTATTGACCCGTCCGGGCAAACTGACCCACAGGATAAAACCGCCGGTGGGACGGGTCATCTGTGTGCCTTCCGGAAAATACTGCTGCACCGCCAGCTGGAAGGCGCTGAGGTTCTTGCGGTATTCCTGGCGGATGTAGCGCAAATGCCTGTCATAACCGCCGTTCTCCAAGTACGCCGCCACGCCCATCTGGGTGACGCTGCACGCCGAGTGGGTGCTGAACATCTGCAGACGTTGGATCTCCTGCTGGTACTTGCCGGCAATCATCCAACCGATACGCACGCCGGGGGATAAGGTTTTGGAGAAGCTGGAGCAATAGATCACTCGGTCCAGGCGGTCATAGGCTTTGAGGGCCTTGGTGCGGCCCAGCTCGAACATCAGCTCGCCGTAGATATCGTCCTCGACGATCTGGATATCGAAATCCGAAGCCAACCGCAGCAGGTGTTTCTGCCGCTCCTCAGGCATGGTGCCACCCAAGGGATTACTCAGCCGCGTGGTCAGCACCAGCGCCTTGATCGACCATTGGTTGGCGGCCAGTTGCAGGGCTTCCAGGCTCATGCCGGTGGCCGGGTCGCTGGGGATCTCAATGACCTTCAGGCCCAGCAGATCCGCCAGTTGCAGCAGGCCGTAATAAGTGGGGGATTCCGCCGCGATCAGGTCACCGGGGCGGGTCAGCACACGCAGTGACATCTGCAACGCATCGACGCACCCGTGGGTGATCACCACTTCGGAAGGGTCTACCACCACGCCGGCGTCGCGCATGCGGATCGCCACCTGGCGGCGCAGCGGCTCGAAGCCGGGGCTGAACATATAGCTGAATGCCCGCGGGCTCTGGAAACGCGTGACCTTGGCCAATTGCTGATGCAGCGCGCGCACCGGCAGGTAGTCGACGCTCGGCACCGCAGCGCCCAACGGGAACACACCTTCGCGGCGCGACTCGCCCAGAACCTGCTGGATAATGCTGCTGCGCGTGACCAGCCCAGGGCGCTCCACCCGTGCGATATCCGGCGTGGGCGCGGTGAGCGCGGGGGTTTGATGCACGTAGTAACCGGACTGCGGTCGCGCCCTGATCAGCCCCTGGTCCTCCAGGTTGGCATAGGCTTGCAATACCGTGGCGTGGCTCACATTGAGCTGGGAACTCATCTTACGTACCGAAGGCACGCGTTCGCCCGGTTGATAAACACCACGCCGGATATCCTCAGCCAGTTGCTGAGCGATACGTTGGTACAGCAAGAGATTGGTCATGTCGCAGCACTCGATTTCACGGGCATTTTATTTTTGTGTGAAACATACCGGCACAGTTTAGAAGTGTACGGGGACAGTTGCCACAATAGTCGAGCACGACGGGCAGTGATAGCAAAAACTGTAAGGGTGGCGCTGAGGATATTCAGGCTTGTGCAAAAAAAATGTGGGTAGGGGTTTGCCCCCTCCCACATTTTTAGTCAGCGCAAGGCTTCAGCGGGCGGCGCCCAGTTGGCCGTTGGCATCGGAAAACACGATTTCTACGCGACGGTTCTGCGCGCGACCGCGCTCGGAAGCGTTAGCTTCCACCGGGTACTGGTCGCCATAGCCTTCGACCTGAATGCGCTTTTCGTCTATGCCCAGGTCTACCAGCACATCGGCTACCGATTGCGCGCGGTCACGGGCCAGTTTGAGGTTTTCCTGCTCGCCACCGGTACTGTCGGTGTAACCCTCGATGCGCACCACGCGCTTGGGGTTCAGCTGCAGGAATTGCACAATCTTGAGCACGGTGCGGTTGGCCGAGTTTTTCAGTTCCGCCTCGCCGGTGTCGAACAGCACATCGCCCAGGGTCATCACCAGGCCCCGATCGGTCTGGGTGGTAGCCAGGCTGGCGATCTGCTCTTCGAGCCATTTGCCCTGTTGCTGCACGCTGCTCAGTTTGCTTTCGCGTAGGGCTAGTTGCAGGCGCTGACGTTCCAGTTCGAGCTTGGCGCCGCGTTCTTCATTGAGTGCCTGTTCGGTGTGTTCGCGGGCGATGGCGCTGTAGCGCTGGCTCAAGTAGGCGTAGTGCACGACGTCGGCGCCGCTGCCCCAGTAGCTGGACAAGCGATCGGCGCGGGCCAGGGATTCACCTGCGCGAATCACGTCCTTGGGCGCGATGCGCAACACATTGGCGTCTTCCTTGACCTTCTGAAAGTCGCTCCCCGCCTGTTGCAAGGCCTGCTCGCCACTCGGGTGGCTGGCACATCCGCCCAGCAACGCGCTGCCCAGCAGCACTGCGCAGCTCACACCTCGAATCATCGGGCTCATTGGGCGTCTCCCAATTGCAATTGCTTGCGCAGGCGCGTGATACGGGTGTTGAGCACGTTCAGTTGTTCCTGGCTCTTGCGAGTCAGCACTTTGGCTTCGGCCAGACGCGCGTCCAGCTCGGCCTGTTCGGCTTGCATGCGCGCGTCCTTGAAGGATTGCTCGGCCATATCGGCCTTGGCCTGGGTGAATTTGTCCTCGGCCAGCTTCAACTCGGGGGATTCATCGGCATTGGCGCCGACGGCACTGGCCTGTTCCAGGGCTTGCTGGGTGAGGCGTATTTGTTCATTCGGCGCAGGATCGGCTGCACATCCCGCCAGAGCGACAACGGCGAGGGCCGCGAAAAGAGGTCGAAGAGTCACTGAAAATCCCTACTTTGTTGGGGTGCCGACAGATTGTTGCAGTTGCGCCTTCCAGCGCTCGATATTGCGCTGCAGAGCGGCTTGTACCCCATCGGACCCGGCCAATTCTGTCATCTTTTTGGCCAGCTGTCCGCGCAGCCATGGATCATTGCAGGCCGAGTTGTGGGAAATCGCCAGGTACAGGCCAGGTTGATCGACGGGCACATCACGGGCGACCAGGTCGCTGCTCATGCCCAGCGATTGCGCCATGGCGGTGCCGGAATAGCGACCGGCCAGCACATATTCCACCTCCCCCAGCAACAACTTTTGAAATGCAGGCGTCAACGTGGGAAAGCGTTGCAGGCTCAGTTGCTGATTGGCGAAGGTTTCAAATTCACGGCTTAGGCGCGCACGCTCGGAAATGGCGCCTTTATGACCGTGGAGGTCGGCGGCCGTGGCATAGGCCAGCGCCGAATCCTTGCGCGTCCAGACCAGATAATCGGTCTGCATCAGGGCCGGATGGATATAGTCGAAGTGGTCCAGCTCCGCCAAGTTTAGCGGTGCATCGGCCAGCATATCCATGCGTCCGCTGCGTGCTTCATCCGAAGCCAGGGTGCGCTTGCCGCCGTAGAGCAGGTCGATTTTCAGCCCCAGATCACTGGCGACTTGCTGCAACACATCGGCAGTGGCACCGATCAGGTGCGTGGGGTCCTGCGGGTCGCGCCATAGGAGCGGCGGTGCGTCCGGGCTGCCGGTAATCACCAGACGATCACATTTACCGGCAGCCAGCGACAGGGTCGGCAGTAACAGCGTGATACCCAGCAGTGCGGTCCAAGGGCGCAGGTCCATGGCACGGTTCTCCAATTTTCAAAAAAGCCGGGCATAAAAAAGCCCGGTCATACGACCGGGCCCTTTATAAGTGAAGCGACTGGATTAGACCAGCTTCTCCAACTCAGGTACGGCTTCGAACAAGTCCGCTACCAGACCGTAATCGGCTACCTGGAAGATCGGTGCTTCTTCGTCCTTGTTGATCGCGACGATCACTTTGGAGTCTTTCATGCCGGCCAAATGCTGGATCGCGCCGGAGATACCGACGGCGATGTACAGCTGTGGCGCAACGATCTTGCCGGTCTGGCCGACCTGCATGTCGTTGGGTACGAAACCTGCGTCGACGGCCGCGCGGGAAGCGCCAACCGCGGCGCCCAGCTTGTCGGCCAGGGCGTACAGGTGCTTGAAGTTGTCACCGTTCTGCATGCCACGCCCGCCGGAAACGACGATCTTGGCAGCGGTCAGTTCAGGACGGTCGGACTTGGCCAGTTCTTCGTTGACGAAGCTGGACGTGCCGGCGTCGTGGGCAGCCGCAACCGCTTCAACAGCGGCCGAACCACCTTCGGCGGCGACCGGGTCGAAACCGGTGGCACGCACGGTGATCACTTTGATCGCAGCGCTCGATTGCACGGTGGCAATGGCGTTACCGGCATAGATTGGGCGTTTGAACGTGTCGGCGCTTTCGACCGAGATGATCTCGGAGATCTGGTCAACGTCCAGCTGCGCGGCAACCCGTGGCAGGATGTTTTTGCCGTTGGAGGTGGCGGCGGCCAGGATGTGGCTATAGCCCTTGCCCAACTCGGCGACCAGCGGCGCAACGTTTTCTGGCAGCTGGTGCGCATAGGCGGCGTTGTCAGCGTTCAGAACCTTGCTCACACCGGCGATTTTTGCAGCGGCTTCAGCCACGGCGCCCGCGCCCTGGCCGGCGACCAGTACGTGAATGTCGCCACCGATCTTAGCGGCGGCAGCCACGGTATTCAGGGTGGCCGGAGCCAGCACCTTGTTGTCGTGTTCGGCGATTACCAAGATAGTCATGTTCAGATTACCTTCGCTTCGTTTTTCAGTTTCTCGACCAGTTCGGCCACCGACTTGACCTTGATGCCCGCGCTGCGCGCAGCCGGCGCTTCGACTTTGACGGTCTTGTTGGTGGAGGCGGTGGAAACGCCCAAGGCATCCGGAGTCAGCGACTCAAGCGGCTTTTTCTTGGCTTTCATAATGTTTGGCAGGGACGCGTAGCGCGGCTCGTTCAAACGCAGGTCGGTGGTGACGATGGCCGGCAGTTTCAGGGAAACCGTCTGGGCGCCGCCGTCGATTTCGCGGGTCACAGCAACGCTGTCGCCGCTTACTTCGACCTTGGAAGCGAAGGTGCCCTGGCCGTAACCGGTCAGTGCAGCCAGCATCTGGCCGGTCTGGTTGTTGTCGCTGTCGATAGCTTGTTTGCCCAGGATCACCAACTGAGGCTGTTCCTTATCGACAACGGCTTTGAGCAACTTGGCCACGGCCAGGGAGGTCAGGTCCTCGGCAGACTCGACCAGGATGGCGCGGTCCGCGCCCAGGGCCAGGGCAGTGCGCAACTGCTCTTGAGCAGTGGTTGGGCCGATGGACACCACGACGATTTCAGTCGCAACGCCTTTCTCTTTCAGACGCACTGCTTCTTCAACAGCGATCTCGCAGAAAGGGTTCATCGACATTTTGACGTTAGCAAGATCGACGCCGGAATTGTCCGCCTTGACGCGAACTTTCACGTTGTAATCGACAACGCGTTTGACAGCTACAAGAACCTTCATGGATTCCTCGTTACTCTCCGGTGAAAAGAAAGTCGCCTAGGCGAACCTGGCGGTTGATGCTCATCGGCACACAAGGGCACCTCCAAAAACCTCGGCAGCGGCAAACCGACGCAAGTGACGACCGTTCGTCAGGGGTGACTGGGAGGTCATTCCTAATCGCGGCGTGTAAACTGCGCGCCATTCTTTGCACGCGTACCTGCCGTTTCTACCGTTGCGTTGCTTTTGGACGTGCTCTTGAAACCCGCTGTCTGCCTACGGTAAGCGCAAAACCGACCGTATCTTGACCGGAACGCCTATTCTGGTCAATACGGCAAAATGGTCAGTCATAAGCCGCGTTGCTTTGATTTACCTAGCCTGCGGGCAATTCAAACAAACGTTTGTATTGGACGCTGACAGTGGTCTATATATAATGCGCCACCTAGAGAGAACGGTGGGTCTTACCGTTGCTGTAAGACGATGCCGAACCTCCATCCATTAGAAAAAAAGCCTGTTGAGCCTTGAGTAGGAGATAGCCTGTGGAACGCGAATACATGGAATTCGACGTGGTCATCGTCGGCGCTGGCCCGGCTGGCCTGTCCGCCGCCTGCCGACTGAAGCAGAAGGCCGCCGAAGCCGGTAAGGAAATCAGCGTCTGCGTGGTCGAGAAAGGCTCTGAAGTCGGCGCCCATATCCTCTCCGGTGCCGTGTTCGAACCACGCGCCCTGAACGAACTGTTCCCGGACTGGAAAGAACTCGGCGCCCCACTCAACACCCCCGTGGTGCGCGACGACATCTATGTACTGCGCAGCAGCGATACCTCGACCAAGGTGCCTGACTTCTTTGTGCCCAAGACCATGCACAACGAAGGCAACTACATTATTTCCCTGGGCAACCTGTGCCGCTGGCTGGCCCAGCAGGCCGAGAACCTCGGCGTGGAAGTCTACCCAGGCTTCGCCGCCCAGGAAGCACTGTTCGACGAAAACGGCGTGGTGCGCGGGATCATCACCGGCGACCTCGGCGTCGACCGCGAAGGCAAGCCGAAAGAAGGCGTATATACCCCCGGCATGGAACTGCGCGGCAAGTACACGCTGTTCGCCGAGGGCTGCCGTGGCCATATCGGCAAGCAACTGATCCAGCGTTTCAAGCTGGACAGCGATGCCGACGCCCAGCACTACGGTATCGGTCTCAAGGAAATCTGGGAAATCGACCCGGCCAAGCATCAGCCAGGCCTTGTGGTGCACACCGCCGGTTGGCCGCTGGATATCATGAGCAACGAGAACACTGGTGGCTCGTTCCTTTATCACTTGGAAAACAACCAAGTAGTCGTCGGCCTGATCGTTGACCTGTCCTACAGCAACACCTTCCTGTCGCCGTTCGATGAGTTCCAGCGCCTCAAGCACCACCCGGTACTGGCCCAGTACCTGGAAGGCGGCAAGCGCATCAGCTACGGTGCTCGTGCACTGGCCAAGGGCGGCATTAATTCGCTGCCGAAAATGGTCTTCAAGGGGGGCGCGCTGATCGGCTGCGACCTGGGCACCATGAACGTGGCCAAGATCAAAGGCAGCCACACCGCCATGAAGTCCGGCATGCTCGCCGCTGACGCCGTGGCCGAGCGTCTGTTCGCCGAGTCCGAAGGCGGTGACGAGTTGACCAACTACGTCGACAGCTTCAAAGCCAGCTGGCTTTACGAAGAACTGTTCGCCAGCCGCAACTTCGGCCCGGCGATGCACAAGTTCGGCCCGATCATCGGTGCAGGCTTTAACTGGTTCGACCAGAACATCCTGGGCGGCAAGATGCCGTTCACCCTGCACGACACCAAGCCGGACTACGCCTGTCTTAAACTGGCCAAGGACTGCCAGAAGATCGACTACCCCAAGCCCGACGGCAAACTGAGCTTCGATAAACTCAGCTCGGTGTTCATCTCCGGTACCAACCACGAAGAAGAACAGCCGTGCCACTTGAAGCTCAAAGACCCAAGCATCCCGATCGGCACCAACCTGCCGCTCTACGATGAACCGGCGCAACGCTACTGCCCGGCCGGCGTGTATGAAGTGATCACCCAGGAAGACGGCGAGAAGCGCTTCCAGATCAACGCCCAGAACTGCGTGCACTGCAAGACCTGTGACATCAAGGACCCTTCGCAGAACATCACCTGGGTCACGCCGGAAGGCGCGGGCGGGCCGACTTACCCGAATATGTAAGCCAGAGAAGGCTCCCACATGGGAGCCTTTTTTATAGTTGTCATCAGTCCTGTGTGGAAGGGAGCAAGCCCGCCTCCCACCTTTGGATTGTGTCTTCGCCTGAACTCACTACGCCGCACGCTCTTCACCCGGATTGCGCAAAAAGTAGCGCTTATATTCCCGGCTGAACTGCGACGTACTCTGATATCCCACGCTGTGCGCCGCCTGCGCCACGCCCATGCCGTCCACCAGCAGCAACTGCTGCGCCTTCAACAACCGCAAACGCTTGAGGTACTGCACGGGCGACAACAAGGTGCAGCGCTTGAAGTGCTCGTGAAAGGTCGACGCGCTCATGTGCGCGAAACCGGCCAACGTCTCGATATTCAGCGGCTCGGCGTAATGGGCATGCAGATGATTTAACGAGGTGGCGATGCGCGAGAATTGCCCCTGCTGCTCCACCAATGCGCGCAGCACATCGGCCTGAGGCCCGCGCAAGGCGGTAAACAGCAATTCGCGCACCCGCGACGGGCCGATGATCCGGCTTTCCAGCGGATCGTGCAGGCACTGCAACAGTCGCTCGACGCAACCTCGCATCGCGTCGTCGAGCACCACCGAACTCATCGACGCCAATGTCTGCGCAGCGGGCGGTGGTCCGGCCTGAATACCCATGGCCATGACCAGCTCGCCGAGCACCACGCGGTCGATCCCCACCGTCACCCCCAGCAACGGCGCGCCGGGCGCCATGGCAAAGGTCTCGCACTCGAACGGCACCGGCATCGCCTGGATCAAGTAATGCCCGGCGCCGTACTCCAGCGTACGCGGGCCCAGGTACGCGACTTTGCTGCCCTGGGCCACGAACATCAGGCTCGGCTCATAGATCTGCGGACCGCGTGCCACATCACAACTGGCACGCAAAACCTGTACGCCAGGCAAGGGGGTCGGGGAGAAACCGTCACGGGTCGTGAGGCCCTCGATCAAGGAAACCAACGTGGCGTTGGCGTCGAGATGGCGGGTCAATAACATAAAGGCAGTTCTCGGGAGTTTTCAGATCTGAGCATCAGCAAGCTTCAACCTCAAGCTGCAAGAGAGCGCGCAGTTTATAGCTTGCGGCTTGTAGCTTGCTGCTTTTAGCTGCTCCCCCGGAGTTTTAGGCATGAGACTCGGAGCAATCGCCATGGCCGCCAAGCAAGTCGATGGGGACAATGGCCCGCCTCACTTGTCATTGTTTTTGCGAGGTTCTCTGCATGTACACCGCCATCGGTTACGCCGCCCAGTCGGCCACCACTCCCCTCGCCCCCATGAGTTTCCAACGTCGCAGCCCACGGGCCGACGACGTGGCCATCGAGATTCTGTACTGCGGCGTGTGCCACTCTGACATTCACCAGGCGCGCAACGAGTGGGGCATCGCCGTCTACCCGCTGATGCCCGGCCACGAGATCGTCGGCAAAGTCACCGCCGTGGGCGCCAGCGTCACCGCGCACAAAGTCGGCGACCTGGTGGGCGTGGGCTGCATGGTCGACTCGTGCCGCCAGTGCCAGGCTTGCCAGTCGGACCTCGAGCAATACTGCCTTGAAGGCCCGACCATGACCTACGCCACCCCCGACCGCGTGGACGGTAGCAACACCATGGGCGGCTACTCCGACAGCATCGTGGTCAGCGAACATTTTGTGGTGAAGATCCCGGCCAAGCTCGACCTGGCCAGCGCTGCGCCGATCCTGTGCGCGGGCATCACCACCTACTCACCGCTAAAACACTACGGGGTCAAGGCTGGCGACAAAGTCGGGATTCTCGGCATGGGTGGCCTGGGCCACATGGGCATCAAGTTCGCCAAGGCCATGGGCGCGGAAGTGACGCTGTTTACCCGTTCCGCGAGCAAGGCCGAAGAAGGCCGTCGCCAGGGCGCCGATCATGTGATCGTGTCCACCGACGCCGAGCAAATGAAAGCCGCCGCCGGGCACTTCGACTTCCTGCTGGACACCATCCCGGTGCAGCACGACCTGAACCCCTACCTCGACACCCTGCGTTTTGACGGCGTGCATATTCTGGTGGGCCTGATCGAGCCGGTGGACCCGCCCGTCAATGCCGCGAAACTGGTGCTGGGGCGCAAAGTGCTGGCCGGCTCGTTGATCGGCGGTATTGCCGAAACCCAGGAAGTCCTGGATTTCTGTGCCGAGCATGGCATCACCTGTGATATCGAAATGCTCGACATCCGCCAGATCAACGAGGCTTACACCCGCATGATCGCCGGCGATGTGAAGTACCGCTTTGTCATCGACATGGCGACCCTCAAGGTCTGATCAGGCCTTCGCACCCAACTCCGCCGACAGCCGTGCTGCGACCTGTTTGATTACAGGGATCAGCTCGGCCATTTTTTCCAGCGGCATGTAGGGCACGGTACTGGCGATGCTGATGCCGGCGACGATCCGCCGGCTGGCATCGCGCACCGGTGCGGCCACGCAACGGATCGACGGTTCGTTGTCTTCCAGATCGAACGCATAACCACCCGCCACGTACTCCTGCATGCGTTGCTCGAACTGCGCCCAGGATTGCTCAGGATGGTGGGGCCACTGCAGATTCTTCCCGCCTGCCGGCAGGCTGGCGTCGTACAAGCGTTGCCATTCCTGTACCGAATCATCCAGCAACATCGCCTTGCCCACCCCGGTACGCGCCAACGGCATGCGATGGCCGACCCGCGAGCGCATTTCCGGGCCGTAGCGGCCAGGGTTCTTGTGCAGGTAGAGCACATCGTCGTGTTCGCGGATGGCCAAGTGGATGGTGTCGCCGGTCAGCGCCGATAGTTCGTCCAGGTACGGCACCGCCAGGGTAACCAGCGGCAACTCTTCGCGCGCCTGGAACCCCAGCTCGATCAACTTCGGCCCCAACAGGTAACCAACTTGCGGCACCACACGCAGGTAACGCTCGTCCACCAGGCAACTGGCCAGGCGGTGGGTGGTGCTGCGAGTGGTGCCGATGCGCTTGGCGATCTCTTTCAGATCCCGCGCACCCGCCGCCACCGCCTGCACCACCCCCAGGCCACGCAACAGGGTCTGGGTGCCGGTGGGGGCGGCGTCTTTGACGGGGATGTGGGCGTTTTCCTGCATATCGGGCCTATTGGGAAGTACGAAAACGGGCGCCATTATGGCAAATACCCGAGGGCATCACAGTGCGGATATCTATGTAGGGGGCTTTGCCCAATGGCTGTGGGTCAGTTTGAACATCCGGGTCTGACACACCGCTATCGGGGGCAAGCCCCCTCCCACCTTTTGATTTCACATGATCAGGGCTCAGCGTTGTTTCATGGGCTCAGTCACCGCTGCCAGCACCAGCATCGAACAGCCTTACTGTGGGAGGGGGCTTGCCCCCGATTACGGAGTGTCAGTCTGTATTTTTGCTTCTGATACACCGCTATCGGGGGCAAGCCCCCTCCCACATTGAGTCCTTACAGGGCATGGAGTCAGCGTTGTTTCATGGGCTCAGTCACCGCTGCCAGCACCAGCATCGATCCGCTCTACTGTGGGAGGGGGCTTGCCCCCGATTGCTGAGTGTCAGTCTGCATTTTTGTTTCTGATACACCGCTATCGGGGGCAAGCCCCCTCCCCACCTTTTGATTCACATGATCAGGGCTCAGCGTTGTTTCATGGGCTCGATCACCGCTGTCAGCAACAACATCGAACAGCCTTACTGTGGGAGGGGGCTTGCCCCCGATTGCGGAGTGTCAGTTTGCATTTTTGTTTCTGATCTACCGCTATCGGGGGCAAGCCCCCTCCCACATTGAGTCCTTACGGGGCATGGAGTCAGCGTTGTTTCATGCGGTCGATGACCACGGCCAGCAGCAGGATGGAGCCGCG
>Ga0308172_1000347_pt1 | contig 67067 bp, 67 predicted proteins | sample PhyGR2_FD_202134 | JGI IMG/M metagenome (GOLD analysis project Ga0308172, IMG submission 202134) | Phyllosphere microbial communities from UC Gill Tract Community Farm, Albany, California, United States - DLSLSG.R2 | ecosystem: Host-associated > Plants > Phyllosphere > Unclassified | place: USA... | reverse complement strand
GAGATGGTGAGATGGTGAGATGGTGAGATGGTGAGATGGTGAGATGGTGAGATGGTGAGATGGTGAGATGGTGAGATGGTGAGATGGTGAGATTTTATATCCTGATGCGGTCATGTCCAGTCATTTGCTTCAACATGTACTTCCTGTCATCTGGAGATAACGGGATAATTGAATCTCAAGCTTACAAGATTCAGAGATTCAGAGATTCAGAGATTCAGAGATTCAGAGATTTAATAATCACCGGATAGCAAGGTTGACGCAAATGCACTGCAAGCAGGTTCAACCAAAATCTGAAGATTTCGTAATCCTAAAATCATTAAATCCTGACCTCATAAAATCCTGTGATTTATGAGAATTGCCATTCTCGTATTATCGAATGACGACTTCAATAACAACACAGAATCCTGTAATCATGGGATATTGTAATTCGATAATCCTTAAATATTGAAATCCCAGGCTGCAAACTTTATAGTAGCACCCCAATCCTGTGATTCATGGATTAGAAAATCTCAGAATCCTAAGATTACAAACTTTATGAATCCTAAAATCTTATGATTTTGGAATCCTGATATCTTTACTGAACGCTTCATTAAGAGGTTGTCATGGCAGCGAAAATTATTTCCTTTCTTAACGGGAAGGGCGGAGTAGGGAAAACCACGACATCAATAAACATCGCAACCTGTCTGGCAAGACAAGGCCATAAAGTGGTGATGGTTGATACCGATCCACAGGGAAGCATCAGCAACTGGTATGACGAAAGCAAATGCCACTTTGACCTGGCTGAAGCCGCTTCAGAAAAAGAAGTTTATACCGTACGCAAGCAACTGAAAGAATACGATTACGTAGTGATCGATGGGGCAGCCGCCATTTCTGCAATTTCATCTGCAGCGGTTATGGTCAGTGATTTAGTCCTGATCCCCGTGACACCGTCACCTTTAGATTTTGCCGCCTGTGGCGCTATTCTGGCCGTGGTAGAAGCCCGCGAAAACCTGCAACCGGTAATTGCCCGTTTTCTGATCACTAAAAAAGTGGCATCCGCTAAAATGCTTGAAGTACTTAAAGAATCCATTGCCGACACGGGTGTTCCTGCACTGCGTACCGGCACGACCCAACGCCAGGTTTACATACGAACCATGATGGACGGCGGCACCGTTTTCGATACAACGGACGGCAATGCGAAGGGTGAAATTGAAATTATGACCAAAGAAATCACGGAGTTGCTGAAATGAAAATGAAACTTGGCCAGCACAGACAACTGACTACAGCACTGGACGCTGTGGCTAAACCACCTGCATCGGTGAAAAAATTACAAACGAATATCGATGAGGAACTGCATCGCCGGTTCAAAACCAGCTGCTTCCTGCAGGATCGCGAAATGAAAGATGTTCTGACAGAACTGATCGAAGCATGGCTCATCCACAACGAACGCGCATAAGAATATGATCACTGGCTGGATCGGGTCTTACAGGCCCGTTTCAGGTTTCATCCAGCCTGTAACCTTTGCTTTATCTGCCTTAAACGCTAATCAATTCCTTCCTGAAGTATTCTATCCGTTGTTATCAGATCCCAAGATCAAATAATGTTTTGTTTATTTTATAAGTTTAGATCTTTCTCTTTAGGGAGCACTTTTACTTTTAATTATCATGTGGTTAAAACACATATTGTGGAGTCATTTCCTGCCCGAGGTGGAGATCCTTCATGTTAGATGTGGATCCTTTTCATGGTCAATGTAGAGTCTTTTTCTGTGGATAATTTCTATAGGGATCAAGCCATTAACAAGGTGGAGTAATTTTCTGTGGATACTTTCCTCCTGTGTGATCCTGCAATGCCCAAATAGCCCTAAACTGCCTAACATACTGCCATAACTGCCTTTTCTCATACGTGGAGACTTTTCCTGATCGAGGAGGAAAGTGGATTATGTGGAAGAATTTCCTGTGACAGCGTCACGTGATGTCACAAAGACCAAAATAGGATCCCCGAAAAGGCTGCTGGCAGGGGACAGAAGGCTATTCAGGGGGGATAAAGCCATTATGTGGAGATTTTTCCTGATCCCTGAAAGCCTATATGTGGAAACATTATCTGATCCCGAAAAGAGTATTTTGGATCAAGATTGAACTCGGGTCATTGAAAATCAATGAGTTAGATTTATTGTGACGGTGTCACTTGATGATATGTGGAGATTTTTCCTGATCCAGGACGTCGTTTAAGCTTTCTAACACCAGGTTGAAAAAAGAAGTGCCTACAATAAGTGGAAAGATTTCCTGTTCCCGTAAAGCGGTTTATGTGGAAAGATTTTCTGTGATCTGATCGCTGGGGCTATGTGGAGAGATTTCCTGATCAAATCCCCGTCGCGTCGCTAATGTGGAGACATTTTCTGATCCAACTCACAGGCATATGTGGAAAGTTTTCCTGATGATCCATTTGGGGACCAGATTACAGCCTTAAAACGAAGTGAGAAGGGGATCACATTGCAGAGATTGATGGTTAAGCGTGCTATCACACCTCTAATGTGGAGGAATTATCTGATCATCGGCCAGTGGAAGGGGAGGTTCTGTGCTGCATGAACGTTGTGGATCCCAGAGAAGATATGTGGAGTGATTTCCTGTAAAAAGACTGTCGATCCAGCATGTTAAAAAAAGGATCCCTGCTGGGCCTGAAATGCTTATGTGGAGATTTTTCCTGATCGGATTTTTTCGATCCTTACTTAACGCAATGATTTATAGGCATTAAATAAGCCTTGTTTTTACTTTACGACAGCATTTTTTATGTGGAATAATTTACCTACTTTCCACTTATGGATCCTGCTACATGGAACTGAATAAACTCACAGTAGTTCAGGGGAACGATCTTCTTGAAGGCGCCTATAGCGTTACTCTGGATGAAATGCGCCTGCTTAACCTGGCGCTGGCTCAAATTGATAGCAGGAAACCGCAACCGGATACGCTTTATCGACTTTTCCCTCAGGATTATCAGCGGATCTACGGGGTTAACCCGACAAGCAGCCACCGCCAGTTGCGCGAAGCAGCTGAAAGCCTGATGAAAAAGCCGGTGACCATCTACAAGCCTGATGTGAAAACCGGCAAAGTGCGTACCGTGCAGCTTTCCTGGTTTTCGCGTCTGGAATACGTCAGCAGTGATGATCATAGTGCAGTCGTACTGAGATTCGGGCAGGACGTGGCTCCGTATCTGTATGAACTTAAAGAATCTTTTACCAAACTCAATTTCGCCAATATCGCGAAGCTGGATACCCCGTTCTCCGTACGCCTGTATGGCTGGCTAATCAAAGCCAAGAACCTCTACGGGCGACGCAGTGGCAAAGCTATCGAAGTGACACTTGATCTCAACTGGATGCGCGAGAAGGCCGGTTTGGCGGGAAAATACGAGGACTATCGTGACTTCCGCCAGAAGCTGCTTGAGCCGACGATCAATCGGATCAATGCCAATACGGATATTTCAGTGGTCTGGGAGCCGGTAAAACAGGGCAGAACGGTCGTATCCATTAAGTTTGCCTACGTGGATGAATCCGCACCAGAAGCCAGCAAGCCGCTGCGTCCGCGCTTACCACGACGTCCGCGTGCCGTGGCCGGTTCTGCTCTGGAAGGCGAGTGGGCACGTCGCTGTATCGCCATCTTTGAAGAGTATCGAGAGAAATTAAGTGCTTACGATGTTGAGGAAAAGGCTACCTTACCGGATCTTCGCAAGCTTTCAGGTTGGTACAAAATGATTGGCGAAAAGAACAAGCAGAAAGAGATCCTCGCAGAAGTCAGTTCCCGCAGCAAAAAAGTGGCTGCCTGACCTCACAGCATTCATCTTCACATTCAACGGCGTATCCTTAAAAAGATACGCCGTTTTTCTTTGCCTGTTATCCGCCAGAAATAGATAAGTTTCCTACAGTACTCCTGATGTAGTTGGCTCTATGAAGTTAGTAAGCACTCACTGGGTGTGATCAGGTAATCTTTCCACATTAGCCGTTTTGGCGGCTTTTTCAGCGTACTGTTGCAAAAGCTATAAGCCATACGTTACGAAAAGGGATCGCATGAGCCATAAAACCCAGGGCAGAAGCCTATTCCTAGCGTATATACTGGTTAGGAATGTAAGTGAGTACTGACACCATCTGCCACGCATTTCCTTTAATTGCCAGTATGCACCATTTGCACCGCCATTTTATCGCCATTTAAGCCAGGGGGTTTAGCCTCACTGCTTCCTCAAGATGCTCGGGTGCAAAGTGGGCATAACGCATTGTCATTTTGATATCGGTGTGGCCTAGAACACGCTGCAAAACGAGAATGTTTCCCCCCTTCATCATGAAGTGAGAAGCGAACGTGTGACGGAGCACATGCGATGATTGACCGGCTGGTAACTGTATATCGGTGCGTTGCAGGGCAGAGCGAAATTCGCGGTAGCAGTCGGAGAATAGCCTCCCGCTCTTTACTGCTGGTAACGAGTCGTAAAGGTCTTTGCTGATCGGTATGGTGCGATTCTTACGGCCTTTTGTCTTCGTGTATGTGACTTTATATTCCGTCACCTGGCTTCTGTTGAGTTCCTGAGCCTCGGACCAGCGTGCGCCCGTTGAGAGGCATAGTTTTACAATACATTCTAAGTCGCCGTTACTTTCGTTCCTGCATTCCGCCAAAAGCTGCTCTATCTGCTCTTTTGTCAGAAAAGCCATTTCGCTTTCATCTGTGCGGAACGGCCGAACATTCTTGATCGGGTTTTCACCTTTCCATTCTTCAAGGCGAATAAGCTCATTAAAAACAGCTCTAAAATATGCCTGCTCAAGATTGATCGTTTGTGGGGTGATCTTCTTCACTCTGTTGCCGCGTGAAAAATCCCCTAAAAGTCTCTTTTCCCGATAACGGGAAAACATCTTTGCATCGAATTCCCTGGCAAGTGGTTCGCCCATGCAAACAGAAGCGTGTGTCATTACGGCGAGACGTCTGTCTGCATCTTTTAGCGTAAGGCCATGGGCGTAGTACCAGATTTTCAGCACTTCTATCAGAGTGCGGTTATCGTCCTTTTCATCCTGCCAGGGTTTGGTAATGGTGTGTTGCTCGAAGGCCAATGCTTCGCCTTTGGTGGCGAATTTCTTGCGTATACGCTTACCCTTTGCACCGTTCGGATAAAGCTCGCACAGCCACCATCCATCGGCCTGTTTTCTGACCGCCATCAATTAACCTCTGTATAAATTCCTACAACTCTGCCGAGTGGTGTGATCTCGTCAATACGGCATTCAAACTGAATTTTGCCACCGGTAACGTGTAGTTTTCGTGAAGGCAAAAGAGCCAGTTCCCGAATGCTTACTGAGCCGTCCACGTCGATTAACCAAGTACCGTCAGACAGGGGCGTCTTTTGCTCAATAAAATAAGTCCTGCCATCTGCAGTGATCACTTGAGCCTGGAGTGGAGGCTTACTAAAGAAGTGATGGTCAATACTCATTTCTCCTTCTTCAATTAACTGCCCGTCACTAAGAGTGAATTTTTTAAGCGATATTTGTGAGTTTTTAGTTTCACTTTCAGTGAGTTTATCAGTGAACTTTTGTCCTTCACCAGTTAACAACCATTTGAGATTTGCCCCTGTTTCCATGGAACAAACGGCAACGAAATCGTAAGAGAGAGTCCCGCGTGTGTAGCGATTGGAAAGGGAACTTGAGGAAATACCAAAGTGCTGCGCTAGTTGGATTTTTTGGTGAAAACCGTAAGCATCGCATACACGATCTAATATAGATAACGGCTCAAAAGTGTAGTCACGTATCTTCATTTGTGAGTTTCCATGTTGACTGATACTCGTTTGTTGAGTATCTTCCTCGTTAGTGAGTTGTCTTAGGTGGCGTAAGTTGGCAAACGTTGACCATCAAAGACATTTATTTAACTAAATAGGAATAATGCATTATGACCACACTCATTACAATCAAGATCCCCCGCGCAACTGTCCATCCTGAGGAATTCGCCGCCCTAGAAGGTGTATCCGTTCGTACCGTTTATCGCCAGACGACCGGCGAAAACCCTCGCATTCCAATAGAACCGCGCACTATCAAGAAGGGCAACAAGCGCGCCGGTGGTCCAATCAGAATTCTGTACGCTCGTTATAAAGAAATGGAAGCCAAAAAGAATCTTGGTCATTCACGATTTCAAATTGTTATTGGCGCTTAATTCACATTAAGTGAATTTTGAGAGGTAAACATGTTTGATTTTCAGGTTTCCATCCAGCCGCACTTTGATAACGCGTGTCGTGCTTTTGCCGTTCGTCACAACCTGTCAAAACTTGCTCGCACTATTGGAATGAAAGAACAGACCCTGCGTAACAAGCTAAATCCTGATCAGGTTCATCAGCTTACTGCCATTGAAATTGCAGTGATAACTGATGCTACCGAAGACGCAACTCTGATCGATGGATTGCTGGCTCAGATGAAATGTATGCCTGCGGTTCCAGTGAATGAGCTGGCCGAGGGGAATATTGCTACCTACACGCTTCACGCCACGGCAGCGTTGGGATCGGTTGCTGCGGGTGCGGCATCGCCGGAACGACAAACACGCCAGGCTAAAAACGCAATTATGGAAAGTGTGAACGCAGGGATCCGCCACTTGTCGCTGATCGGCTTGGCGATTCAGGGGCGGGTAGAAGGTTCACCAGTGCTGGCCTCTGCCGTCGGTGCCGTCGCCAGCGTTGCTACCAATGGGATGATGTGATTATGCCAATCTCAATTGCACCACTTCTTAAACAGCAAAGTCCTTTACGTCACTTTGGTCATGGTTGCATCGAGTTGCCAGGCGGAAAGCGTTGGAGTCCTTCACCGTTAAAAGCCACTGCCCCGCAGGCCGTAAGAAATTCAAAGCCGCTTCTTAAGCGACTATTTAAGTGAGGTGATTATGTTTCTAGGGAACGAAGAACATATCCAGATCGGTAAAAAACATCTGACAAGAATTAAAGAGATGTTGGAACACAAAAAGAATGTAGCGCAGGAAACATTTGATAGTCAGCCGCTGCATATGCGTAAAACGATTTGCTTTCATGCTGGCCTGAAAAATCGCCACGTAGAAATGAAGTTTGCAGAATTAACGCCGACTGAGAGGCATCAAGTGGTTGCGGCGCTGAATTCCTTACTTGGTTTAACTGAGTCACTTCCGAGATTTATCAGTGAAGATGACTGCAGGATAAATATCAGACACTAACCCGAATTGAAATTAATTGGCGTAAACCCGCCGGGCATTCTTTTGCCTAAAAACAGGAAATTATTATGCGAAATATTGAGACTCACCCAATCAAATTTTCATCTAATCAGGGGGCAGCGCAGGCCGAATATATTGCTTATTTAGCTTCATTATCTGATGCACGTTTAGATGAAAGGCGAAATCTGGCTGCCGTGTTCTCTGCCCGCCTTGATGCGATTGCGGCTTTCATTCTTCAAAAGGATGTTGGGGGGCGTGGTGCTGTTGAAATACTGCGCCAAGAAGCTGAGCGCATTCAAAACGAAGCGTGGGAGATTGTCTGATGCCGGATTTACTCGATTCAATCACAGAGCGTCAGGCAGAAATACTTGAGTCCCAGATTAACGCAGTTAGACAGGTAGTGACGGGTGTTTCTGCAATGTTCTGTCTTGACTGTGAGCGCCCAATTCCCGAAGAACGCCGCGCAGCTCTGCCAGGTGTTGAGCTTTGTGTGTATTGCAAAGAACTTCGTGAACTCAATGCCAAACACTATCGAGGCATCCAGTGATCATATTCACGGTGGTGTTGCTCGTATTGGCTGCTATCAATGCGGGCTATCTGGTCATTGATCTCAAAGACGGCATGTAATGCAGACCAGCCGCTTTACTCCGCAGATTAAAACGCCCGAAGTCTGGGCGTTTCCCTGGAACAAACCACGCCAGGCCGTTTCTGGCCTGGAAAGACCGCTTACCCGTGATGAATACGATCAGGGGCAAGCTGTTTTAATCAAAGTAAAAAATCTCTCCACCGATCTCCGCGAAATTTTTACAGGTCGCTATAAATTTCTGCTGAAAGAGCAGGGCGTTCACGCTGCACATAAATATCTGGTCTATACGTTGGGACGCAGCATTCTGCCACGCGTCGAAGCGGTCAATGCCGCTCATGCGATGAATGTTAAAGCTTCCATGAAATTCATGTCTGAGGTAGACACTTATCACAGCCTGCCGAGCATGAGCGATAAACCGCTGCGGCGGTTCGCACAGGGCATTGCCGGACAACTCAAAGAAATCTATGAAGACCGTTGTGATCAGCTGCTTGCTCAATACAACGGGGATAATTCGATTCTTTTTGAGAGTGATACCCAGTGCGAGCTGTACAGCGAAATCGCAGGTATGGCACAGGCTTTCAATGTCACCCCGATGTACTGGACAAGGTATTGCAAAGGTAAGCTGGATGCCGTTTCCGCTATCGCTGCCATGTCGCGCCTTGTTAATCCGGATTGGTGGTTACGCCAGCTGAAAGGCCAGCGCACCCGCTGGCGTGAATCTTTGCTGATCGCCATCGGCAAGGTGAACCGCGATGCTTCACCTTATGCCAGTAAGCAGGCTATCCGTGAAGTACGTGCGCGCCGTCTGTCGAATCTCGACTACCTGAAAAGCTGCGACCTGGAAAACATCGAAACCGGCGAGCGTTTCAGTCTGATCGACAAAGTGATGGCGAGTATTTCAAACCCTGAAATCCGCCGCATGGAGTTAATGAGCACGATCGCCGGCACCGAAAAATATGCCGCTGCAAATGGCGACGTCGGCATGTTTTTGACGATTACCACTCCTTCTAAATATCACCCGACCCGCATGGTGGGTAAGGGTGATAAAAAGCGCGTTCAGCGAAATCATGCCTGGGACAAAGAAGCCTATACCCCGAAAGATGCGCAGCGTTATCTGTGCGGGATCTGGAGCAAAATGCGCACCGCCTTCAAGGATAGCGGTCTGTCTGTTTACGGGATGCGCGTTGTCGAACCTCATCACGACGCGACGCCGCACTGGCACATGATGTTATTCACTAAACCTGCCATGCGGCAGCCGGTGATCGATATCATGCGCAAATACGCCATGAAAGAAGACGGTGACGAGCGCGGTGCGTTAAAGAACCGCTTTGACTGTAAGCATCTGAACCGTGGCGGCGCGGCTGGCTATATCGCCAAATACATTGCAAAGAACATCGACGGTTACGCCCTGGAAGGCGAGCGCGACCACGAAACCGGCGAGCTGCTGACAGATTCTGCTGCCGCTGTTACTGCCTGGGCTGCTACCTGGCGGATTCCTCAGTTTCATCCTATCGGCCTGCCTACCATGGGTTCATACCGTGAGTGCCGCCGCATCCGTTCCATCAATCTGACTGAAACCTTTGACGAAGAAGTGGAAGCCGTTCGCGCAGCTGCTGATGCCGGTGACTTTATGGCGTATATGTTAGCCCAGGGCGGCGCAAATGTCCCCCGTGACGACCAGACGGTGCGTGTCGCCCGCCGCGTTGCTGATGAGCTGAACGCATACGATGAGGAAGTGAAAAAGGTTGTCGGTATTTTCGCGCCTCACCTCGGCGACTCCCGCGTTTATGAAACCCGTACAACTCAATGGCGCATCGTTTCTTCTGCCGTTGACGTTGAGGTTTTGACCTTAAAAAGCGCCTCCGGCGCGCCTCGGAGTCCTGTCAATAACTGTGGGTTAGGTGGAAAGAAACAGGCAACAAATTGGCGTAATAGACAGACTGAAGGCGCTCCTGCAGCGTCCAATTCTGACAACCTGCGAGTTATAGACTGGACAGACACTGCCGCCGTGAGGGCGATTGTGGCGCGCATACGTGAAGAAAATCCCCGGATAAACAAAGCGCAACGAAGTTATGACCCAACAAAAGCCCGGGATGTTGCTCCATCGGCAAGACTGACTGCTGAGGAACGGGCGCGATTGCCTGAGATTGGACGGGAATTGATGAAACACGACATTGTTGGTGAGCGTTGGGAGTTGGTAGCTTTAACTCGTGGTGCTCTAATCAGGTTTGGTGAACTCACAATGCATTTTGACAAGATTAACGATTGGGATGAATTTAATTAGTAAGGTTGATTTTTAGATAAACATCCTCATAAAAGTGCTGGTATATCAATTTCTTACATTAGTGTTGTTGATGATATTGGAATCATAGTGTCATCTATAAAATGTTTAAAATATTGGGAGTTACTTATATAACTCCCAATATTTTGGGGTTTATTTTTTTTTGCTTCCTAATTTATCCGTTGTAGATCTTTCATCGTTCATGGGCACAGATTGATTCGAATCATTTTCATATGAAATACCCTTGGTATTATTCTCATTATAAGATGGGGTATTTCCTATTAATGTATTATTTAAATTTGCAATTTTGACTGCTTCGGACAGTGATTTATTCCATCCTGTTGATTCAGCTGCCTTCGCCATTGCATCAGTCCAACCGAGGGGAATAGCTGTTTCAGTTATTGCCTTAGTCCAGGCAGGTGGCATAGCTGTTTCAGTTATTGCCTTAGTCCAGGCAGGTGGCATAGCTGTTTCAGTTATTGCCTTAGTCCAGGCAGGTGGCATAGCTGTTTCAGTTATTGCCTTAGTCCAAGCAGGTGGCATAGCTGTTTCAGTTATTGCCTTAGTCCAAGCGGGTGGAACAGCCATTTCAGTAAGTGCATTGTTAAAATCTATGCCTTTAAATTTAGCAGTATCGGTGAATCCTTTTCCTAGGAGAGAAGATTGTAAATTAGCAATAGATAAGGCTTTTTCCATCGAAGAACTTGGATGGCTTGCATTAGAAAAAGCCTCTGTGGATTCTGGAGTCATCGCTTTAACCATTGCAGAGGTAGCAGGAGACTTATCCAATTTTGGGTCTTCCAAATCTTTTATAATTGCTTTCAACTTACTTATTTCATCATCTTTTTCTTGTATTTTGAATAAGAGTTTATCTAGGCCACCATATTCATTTTCTCGTTCATTCAATTCTTCTACTGTTTCATTTAATCTATTTTTTACGTCTTCAAGTTGCTCGCTATTTGTATTTATTTCTTCACTGAGTCTACCATTTATTTCCGTGTTGGTATTTATTTGCTCTTTAAGTGTTTTAGATTGTTTTTCAAGAAAATCAATATTGGCAGCACTAGCAGCAATGTCTGCTTTACTTTGTTCATGTGCAGCTCTAATTATTAGAGTGGCTGTTTCTTTTTGTGTGTCATTTTTAACTTCTGCATCTATGAGCGATGTTTTCGCCCCCAGTATTTTTGCCTGTCGGTTAAATCTATTACTTTCTGTTCGTGTAATTACATTATTATGTAGCAAATCCAAAATATAAGAAACAAATGGTGACGCTAGGGTAAAGAGAAGTGATATTAATGCTGGGATCCAAAATGTGTGAGAATGATGAATATCTATCCCCCATAAGATACTGTTGTCTGGTATCTTTCTTATAATAGATATTTTTTCTATTATAGTTTCCTTGCTAAATAAAATTATTAGTACTCTATCCCAATTCAGAAAAAGCCAAGAAATGATAAAACCACCAAAAAGAGGGTTTTTTATCTTATGGTTCATTGCTTCCTTCAGAGATCCTTGGTCTATATCATTGATTTTACTTATAATTTCCTTGATTGTCTCTTTCATCGCATTTTCCACCTTGTGCTGTATAGGGAGATCATAGCATTTTGATACTTATTACGTTTTAGTGATTGCGAATTTTGGGTGATTTTTGAACGATAGGAGCGGGGGGGTTATTCATATTCGGAATGCATGCTTAAAAATAACTTCAAGTTTTATATGGAAATCTTTGAAGTACAATCTTACAATACTGTATGAATGAACAGTATAATGAGGTTGAAATGGAAGGATTACACACAGCAGTTTTACTTGAGCGGATCGCGCTAATTGCTAAATTGGCTACTAATCATGAATGTGATCATGATGAACGTGAGATAGTAGCCATTTGGATAGCGGAGATGGCCGTTATCGCAAAAGAGGAACTACTTGCCACAGTTTTTGATGTAAATGGCGTAGGAAAAATCCATTGATTTCATTGCATAGCTCTATAAGGAGCTATGCATGCATCACCTGCATGTTTTTGCATGATCCAGAAAGGATCAAAAAATGCCTCTTCGCCACTACTGCTGGGCTTACGGGCGCTCTTAGTCATGCATTAAAAACAGTGATCCAAGTCAGAAGCGGGCAGGCGGGTAACATTGCGCGCGCCGAGGTGCAAGGTGCCCAAAATTGCTGAGTTTCCAGTACGCTAAGGATCTTTATTTTTTGACTTGGGCTTAGGTCTCATTCTCTACAGGGGCACAGTGTAGTTCTGAAGCTGTTTGACAGTATGTAATAGAAGGTTGGTAAAATTTGGGTTGGAGTCAACATGCTGCTCTTGACAAGAATTGTAAAATCTCGACTTATAAGTTGTTGAGTGATAGAAAAAGACTTGCCATCAAAAATTGGTAGCATTCTCAGAGCATCAATTTCTAAACTTTAACTTATTGATTTTAAATAAACTTGATTAATTTGTGGAGACAATATGGATAATTATCAGGATGAGGAATACGTAAGTGATTTAACTGATCGAGTCTTTCTGATTAAACAACAGCTTGAGGCGGGTAAATTAAAAATTGCTGCGCACTTAATTGATGGGTTTGTTGCTAGCTTCGAACAAGTACGCTTAAGAGATGATGGAAAAGTTGATCCTTCAACTGTTGATGGCAGAATTAGATCGATGGGTGCGGCTGTTAATCATTTTGTTGAACGCGATAAAACAAAAAATAACCACTCAATAGTAGATCTGCAAAAGGCTTATTTTGACATCCTTTTTTCTAATTTTGGTGACATATATAGGATGATGATCGATAGTGGTGAAGAACCCTATAAATTAGCTATTTTTTTCTCACAAAAAACAGATTACGCACAACACATTTATGATGTTTTCCCTGATTTTTTTGCTCATATTAAAGAGTTTTGGGATGTTGCATCCGATATCGGGGTTATTCATTTACAAGATGGTTCTCAGCTGAAAGCTACTTTCTCTGGAGATTTGTTTCCTTCCTATAGCGAAAATGCTGTGTCAACAGCAGGTCTTTATGTTGATACCATCTCACTTCCTTGTCCTATATTACGTGTTGGCCGTTTGTATAAGACTGCTGATAAAAAAGAATTCACTAGGTTACTTCTCAAACATGTCCTCACGTGTATGACATATAGGGATGTGGCTCTTGAGGAAATAGACCCAGCTATTGTTTTAATTTTGCCTGATAGAAGGGATTTTTCAGAGAATAACACCGAAACCTTAATGGCCGCATGTGAGCCGTATGTTTTATCTCATGCACAATATCTATATGACCGAAAATTCGAAAATATTGATGACTTTCGTGAGTTTAGCACCACATTAGTTGATGTCGAAGATGTATTAAAAAATCTCAAAAGGCCTGACAGGCTTATTTTTGACAATGAGTGGGGAGGTGGTGCTAAACATCAATTAACGAAACTTTTATCTGACCAAGACCGAATCTCTCGGAAAATTGTTGGGGATCATGCGGGAATGGAAGTGTTTTTTAATAGTTCTGGCCGAATGCCTCAAGCTTATTCAGCAAAGCGTAATGCGCAAGAACTTGGTAGCACCCCTTATATAAATGCCGAAACATCATGGCTTTATTATACATGGCTAATTGAGTATGAGTCTCAAAATTTTGACGTTGATGACGTTGAGTTAAGAAATTTGCATATGGTTCATGCATTAGCAAATGGTATGCAAGATGGTTTTTCATGGCTAGGCAATGTACCTACTAAGAAAATAATTGAGTTAAGACGAAATAATCTCATGGAGGAAATCAGGGGGGTGTTATCTAGCGGCGTGGATAGTTTAATTCAATCCTCGGTTGTTGATTATTCAAAAACCACGCAACAAGTAGTCGATAATATCGATAGAGCATTCATAGAACATCAGAGGGTAATAGCTAAGGCTAAGGCGGAAAAGTTAAGAATCTATGGCCTTGATGTGTTGCCATGCGTTGCTAATGGCGCGATAGCAATTGCAGGTGCGTTAACTGGTAATGTTGCTTTAGGGACTATTAGCGCCACTTTGGGGGTTTTCGGCCTCCCAAGTATTGCAGACATTAAGTCAAAGTTTAAACAAAGGCAGGAAAGACTTGATGCTTATAATGGCTCGGTAACTGGTATTCTGTTTAGCCATAAGTCAGACTGACATTGATACTTGCATCCTTTTCCCTTGTTCAGGGGATTGTCAAACGAATTAATTCGGCTCAGTTATTAGCAGTTAGTAACGCCCCATAATGCGGGGCGTTACTAATCTATTCTGGGGCTAACGTATAAGAAGTAAACCTGATCACCCCCTCCCCAAACCACGCATTCAACTCTTTAAACCGTTCCTGCAACGGCGTCAGTTCGTTCCTGACAAACACCTGCGACGCCTTAACGGAATCCCCAAATCCGCCGCTGTTCTCCGGAATGATCCCCATCATCTGCGGCGGCACGCGGTGCGCGCACAGCAAATCATTCTGGCTGGCTTTCTTGATATTGAAGAAATCGTCTTTTGTCGCGACTTCACTCAGCGGCAAAATCTTGATCCCGTCCGGCTTGCCGTTCGGCGCGTACATGAACAGGTTGCGGAAGTTGCCCAGGCCTTTTGTGTCACGCATCGCCTTACGCATCTGATCAATATCACTGCTGCTCTGTGCCGCATCAGTCATGTACAGGATATATCCGGCGTGCGCGCCGTTCTGGTAGTACTTGCGGCGGAACAGCGTCGCGGCCTCATTCAGCCAGGCTGAGTTCAGGGCGCTGAGATATTCCGGCAGGCCGTACAGCTCCTGATTAATATCCGGCTCAATCAGATGAAATACGCTGCCTGCCTCGAACTGATGGGCATCTTTCCATTGTTGCACAAACCAGTAAGTATCTGGCTCAACGCCTCGGCGGGCATATTTTGCAGGCACGGTTTTCATCACCACAGCATCGCCGAGCTGGTTGCGGATCACTTCTAAGAACGCATTCCCGAACACCAGGTAATCCAGGGCAAACCGGCTGAACTCCTGCTGTGATAGCAACGGATGCGGGACATAGGTCGAGGCCAGAATATTACGCTTAACGTACAGCGACGAACTGTGGTGAACCGCAGCGCGCAGCGTGCGAGCCAGGCCGTCAAAGCTGACCGGCGGCTCGTACCACTGACCGTTCCCCGTACATTCGATGTAATCCAGAATTTCACGGCGGTCTAATACCGGCGTCGGGTCGCCAAAGCTGAACGCCTCCGCGCCGCTGGTCTGCTGTACCGTTGCGGTGACCGTTGTCTGTGCCGCCTTGCGGAATTTGCGCTTACTCATAATTAATAAAACTCCAGGATGTTAGGGCTTTGGCCGCCGTTCGCGGCGGTAAGTGGTTCGTTGAGCAATGCGTGCATGATTGCCCAGGCGACATCGGCGTGGCTGGCTTCCTCGCTGCGGCTGGCCTCGTAGGTGGAGCGGCTGCCGCTGGCGGTCATGGTTTTGCGGATCGCCATGAATGACGACGTGATGTCTTTGTGGTTGGTGTCGTACTCCAGGCGTCCGGACGTGATGGTGTCCTTAGCTTTCAGTACCATTTTCGTTTTGGTTTCCGGGCTATAGCGGATTTCCATCGCGGCAGGGAAGAACTGCCGGACAAGCTGGAAAACGCCCTGGCCGATGCCGGTGGCGTCCACGCCGATATATTCCACGCAGTATCGTTTCGTTAACTCCTCAATGCTTTTCGCCTGGGCGGCAAAGTCCATGCCTTTCCACTGGTGGCGTTCCAGCACGCGGAATTTGCCCCCGTCCACCAGCGGCGGAGCCACCACGGCACATCCTGCGCTGTCGCCGGTGTGAGAAGGGTCGTAACCAATCCAGACGGCGCGATAACCAAACGGACGCAGGGCAAACGGGCTGAAATCCTGCCATTCCTCCGCACTTTCCACCATGCAGCGTTGCAGCTCGGCGAACGGGAACACGGACGCCTGATCGTCAACGAACTCACACATGAACAGGTTGCGGAAATCTTCGGCGCTGTTCTCCTGTTTTAGCGTGTCGATGTTGAACAGGTTGCAGCCACCGGCTAACGCATCCTCAATGGTGACGATTTGCCGCCACTGCCCGTCACCGCAAAGCTGGCCTTTCGCCAGGGCGTGATGGCTGATATCCAGCTCAATCCTGTCGTTGCGATCTTCCCGTCCCTTGTTGAACAGTTCGCCTGACCAGAATGGATAAGCGCCGTGCGTCAGTGCTGACGGGGTGGAGAAATAGGTCGTGCGCAGATGTTCCTGCGACGCCATGCCGCTGGCGACCTTGCGCAGCTTCTGGAAGTTCGGGATCCAGAAGATTTCGTCCACGTAGAGGTCGCCGTTATGGCTTTGGGCGGTGTTGGAGTTGGTGCCTAAGAAAATCAGCTTTGCGCCGTTGTTCCCGATCACAATCGGGTCGCCGGTTAGCTCAACATCAACCTGGCGGGCAAACTGAATGATGTATTCACGAAACACGTAAGCCTGAGTTTTACTGGCTGAAAGAAATATCTGGTTGTGGCCGGTAGCCAGGGCGCGCAACAACGCCTCCCGTGCAAAGAAAAACGTTGCGCCAATCTGACGGGATTTCAGGATGTCACGGATCCGGTGTTTAAGCCCCGCGTCATACCACACGCGCTGATACTGGAAACACTGGGCAAGAAAAATATCCTCCAGTTTTTCCAGCGCCTCGTCGCTGAAAAAGTTCTTGCTCGACTTCTTACGATCCCCCTTGTTCCTGTTGGAAATCTTCGGGTTTAAATCCACCTCATTCCCGCTTTGACCGTAACGGTTCACCCTGGCCAGGCGTTCCATTAACCGGCCTAACGCCTCCATTTCCTTGTAATCCGCATTCCCTTTCACGTCTTTGGTGGTGAGTTGGATCAGGCGCGCTTCCAGGCTGGATTCCACGCGGGAAATGGGCGCGACGTTGTCCCAGGCGTTGCGTGTTTTCCAGCTCTGCACCGTCGGTAACTTTTGGTTCAGCATCTCCGCGATCTGACGGACGGAAAAACCCTGCCAGTAAAGCAGTGCCGCCTGTCGCCGTGGGTCGCTGATGATGGTTGAGTTTGTCGTTTTCATGACTGCCACGTTAACGGGCGGCACGCTGATTTTCCTGCTGCCCACGTTGTGCCATCAAGCATCAACCCGCATCGGCTGGCGATGTTGGGCATCTGTCGGGAAACTTGGATTTCTCAGAAGCACACACCGACTGGAGTCCGACACATGGCAACAAAAGCAAAGCGCTTTCGCATCTGTACCGAAGGGGCAACCACCGACGGGCGCGAAATCACCCGAGACTGGATTGAACAGATGGCAGCGACCTATGACCCGAAGGTCTACGGCGCACGCATCAACATGGAGCACATCAAGGGCTATTTTCCTGACAGTGCGTTTCGCATGTACGGCGATGTGACCGGCGTTTACGCCGAAGAAGTGGCGGACGGTGCCCTGAGAGGCAAGCTGGCACTGTATGCCGATATCGACCCGACCCCGGATTTAGTGTCAATGGTGAAAGCCCGCCAGAAGGTTTACACCTCCATCGAAGTGAATCCCTCGTTTTCCGATACTGGCAAAGCCTACCTGATCGGCCTAGCCGTGACTGACAGCCCCGCCAGCCTCGGCACCGAGTACCTGCAATTCAGCGCGAAGGCGCAGCAAAACCCGCTGGCGAGCCGTAAACAGGATGCCGGAAACCTCTTTACCGCCGCCGAAGAAACGGCGTTTGAGTTTGAGGAAGAGAAACCGGCTGCGCCGTCGCTGTTCTCCCGCGTGAAACAGCTGCTTTCCAGCAAATCCGCCTCAGATGATGCCCGTTTTAAAGACGTGCATGACGCCGTGGAAGTGGTGGTGGAACACGTCGAAACCGGCCTGAAAGCCAGCGATGAAAAGCTGTCCGCGCTGCAAACCTCACTGACGGAACGTCTCAACACGCTGGAACAAACCGCGAAAGATGACCGCGAACAGTTCAGCACGCTGAAAGGCAAGCTGGAAAAGTCCGCGCCGCAGAGTTACACACAGCGCCCCGTTTCAAGCGGCGGCGGCAAGGGTGATGCAGCCAATTTCACCGACTGCTAAGCACGACGCTCGCGATTAACCCGTTAACCAATTTGGAAAAAAAGCATGAAACAAACAACCCGTTTTCAATTTAACGCCTACCTGTCCCGCATTGCCGAACTGAACTCTGTGGACACCGGCGACCTGGATAAAAAATTCAGCGTGGAGCCGTCGGTGACGCAGACGCTGATGACCCGCGTGCAGGAATCTTCCGCCTTCCTGCAGATGATTAACATCATTCCGGTGGATGAAATGAAGGGTGAAAAGGTCGGCGTCGGCGTGTCCGGTTCCATTGCCAGCACCGCAGACACCAGCGGCACCGGCGAACGTCAGACGGCTGATTTTAATACCCTGACCGCTGAGGGTTATGAGTGCCGCCAGACGAACTACGATTTCCATTTCCGCTACGCCACGCTCGATCTCTGGGCACGCTATCAGGATTTCCAGGCGCGTTTACGTGATGCCATCGTGAAACGCCAGGCGCTGGACCGCATCACCATCGGTTTTAACGGTGTTGAGCGTGCGGCAACGTCAAACCGCACCAAAAACCCGCTGTTGCAGGACGTGAACGTGGGCTGGCTGCAAAAGTACCGCAACAATGCGCCGGAGCGCGTGATGAGCAAAATTCTCGGAGATGATGATGCCGTGATTTCCGCGACTGTCCGCGTCGGTGCCGGGGGCGACTTTGAGAACCTCGACGCGCTGGTGATGGATGCCACCAACAATATGGTTGACCCGATTTATCAGGATGATACCGGACTGGTGGTGATCTGCGGCCGTCAACTGCTGGCAGACAAGTATTTCCCGCTGGTGAACAAGGCTCAGGAGAACTCGGAAAGCCTGGCGGCAGATATGATTATCAGCCAGAAACGCATCGGTAACTTACCGGCGGTGCGTGTACCTGGCTTCCCCGCCAATGCCTTCATGATCACCCGCCTGGATAACCTGTCCATCTACTGGCAGGACGGCACGCACCGCCGTCACATTGAGGAAGTGCCAAAGCGTGACCGTATCGAAAACTACGAATCTATTAATGAGGATTTCGTGGTGGAAGATTACCGTGGCGGCTGCCTGGTCGAAAACATCCAGCTCGGCACCTTCAAAACCACCGCGCCTGAATCAGCGGAATAAAGGGGGGACATCATGATTAGCCCTTGCCGTCGTCACATGTTGCGACAGTCCGCCATCATCGCCGCACAGCAGGCCGCCGGTCAGCTGACCCATGCCACCGGCTACGAACTGCAAATGCAAAAGCTGAATGCGGATAAACAGGCGCTGCACAAGATCCAGTCCTTCCAGGACAAGGCTGCGTTAAAACGCAAGCTGTTGCCGGAATACGCCCCGTGGGTGTCGGGCGTACTCGCCGAAGGGAACGGCGCACAGGATGCCATCCTGATGACCGTCATGATCTGGCGAATTGACGCCGGTGACATTGCCGGTGCGCTGAACATTGCCCGTTACGCCTTTAAACACAGGCTTGCGATGCCGTTCGGCACCCGCACGGCGGGCTGTGCCTTCACTGAGGAAGTGATCGACCAGGCTGTACGTGCCCGCACCGCCGGTGAACCGGTCAGCATTGAGCTGATGCTGGAAGTGCTGGAACTGACTGACGGTGAGGATATGCCCGATAAAGTCCGTGCCCAGTTGCACAAAATTATCGGCTATCTCTACCGCGACGGCGGCAAGGACACGTTAGCCCTGGAGCGTCTGAAAAGTGCCCTCATTCTCGACGGCAAATCAGGCGTAAAAAAAGACATTGAACGCCTGGAATCCGCCATTAAAAAGGCATCCGGCAGCTAAAAAGCATGCGCCCCGCGCAGGGCGGCACGCCAGCCGCGACGGGTCTTTGACCTCGTTCAACGCTGGCGTCCACCGCCCCCCATTCAGAGGTCATTATGTCCCTTGTTGTACCTGCACCGAAACCGGACGCCGCGACGGAACCCGCGATTAAAAATACCCACTTTTGGCCTGATGTGGATCCGGTTGAGCTGCGTGACACGCTGCGACTGGAGGGCACCGTTACGGTGAAACGTCTGCGCACCGCCGCAAAGTTTGCCATGACCGAAGTGAATGCCGAGCTGTTCAGCTTTCGTGATGCGCAGATTGCCCAGGGCTTTAAATGCCTGGCTGATGTCCCTGCCGATCAGATTGATGATGAAAGCGTGAAGGTCTGCGCCTATCAGCGCGCCGTGGCGTCTATTGCCGCCGCGTTTCTGGCGGAGCGTTACCCGAATAACGACACCACCGATAGGGGCAGCCAAAAGGCCGAAATTGTGGAAAGCACGGTGGATGATTTATGGCGTGACGGACGCAACGCGATCAGCGACGTCGCCGGTGTGTCTCACTGCATCATCGGGCTGCTCTGATGAAAGTCACTGCCGAACAGGGCGACACCGTAGATTCGCTTTGCTGGCGGTACTACGGGCGCACCGAGTCGGTGATGGAGCAGGTTTACGCGGCTAACGTTGGGTTAGCCGCAGAGGGGGCAATCTTGCCCCATGGCTACGCGGTGGAACTGCCGGACATAAGCCTGCCCGCAGTCAGTGAAACCGTCTCACTTTGGGACTGATGACCATGGAGCGCATCACCTCGTTTATTTGTTACTCCGTCGCGGCCTTTCTTGCATGGCTAGGCGCGATGTCACCGCAGGATATCGCTTTTCTGGTCGGTGCCGCCGTCGGCGTCGCGACCTTCCTGGTGAACTGGTACTACCGGCGCAAAACTTACCGCCTGCTGAAAGAAATGGGCATCAGAGGGGACATTAATGCAGCCATCAATCGTTAGACGCTGCGCCGTCGCCGCTGTACTTGCGATTGCCGCGCTGCTGCCGCAAACGCCAACGTTGACAACGTCCGCCGCCGGTCTGGCACTGATTGCCGATTTTGAAGGCTGCCGTCTGTCCGCCTATCAATGCAGCGCGGGCGTCTGGACAAACGGCATCGGGCACACCGCAGGCGTGAAGCCGCAAACGCAAATCAGCGAACGTCAGGTCGCCGTTAACCTGGTGGAAGACGTGATGCGGGTGGAGAAAGGCATTGCCCGATGTATGCCGGTTACCATGCCGCAGCCCGTATATGACGCCGTGGTGTCGTTTGCCTTTAACGTCGGCGTGACGGCGGCCTGCAAGTCCACGCTGGCATTTTTCATCAACAAGGGTGAATGGCGAAAAGCCTGCGAACAGTTGCCGCGCTGGGTGTTTGTGAACGGCGAGCGCGTCACCGGCCTGGAGCGCCGCCGCGCGAATGAGCTGGCCTACTGCCTGCGGGGTGTCTGATGCGCATTTTAATTTTGTTACTGCTGGCGGCGCTTGCCCTGGCCGGGCTGCAAACCTGGCGCATCGGTGGCCTACATGATGAAGCAGACCAGGCACAGCGCATTATCGGCACGCTGTCCGCCGGTATTGAAAGCCGAGACAACGCCATTAACCGCCTGAGCGATGAGGCCGTGACGCGGGAACGCCAGGAACAAAGCCTGCGCACCCAACTCTCACAGGCGGGTCAGTTGGCGCGGGATCGTGAATACCACATTCAAAGGTTACTCAATGAAAATCAGGAAATGCGTGACTGGTACGGCGCTCGTCTTCCTGACGGCATTAGCCGGATGCACGAACGTCCCGCCTTTGCCAGCGCCGCAGATTATTTACGTTGGCTGTCCGGCGGTAACGAGCTGCCCGATACCGGCAAGCGCACCGGTCACTAACGGCGATTTAAGCAGTGATGTCAGGAACCTGGAGGCCGCGCTTACGGCCTGCGGCCTCCAGGTGGAAGCGGTCAAACAATGCCAGGAGGAACACCGTGTTAAAACCCGCACAACTACGAAAAGCGTTAACTGACGCGGTGCCGGTGCTGCAAACCAGCCCCGACACCCTGCGGATGTTTGTGGATAACGGGCGTATCGTTTCCACGTTAGCCAGTTCGCTGTCGTTTGAATATCAGTATCAGGTGGAGTTGCTGGTCACCGACTTTGCACAGGACAGCGATCTGATCATGGTACCGGTTCTGGCCTGGCTGCGTGAGAACCAGCCGGACATTATGGCGACACCGGAAAAGCAGCAGACCGGCTTTAAATTTAAGGCCGATATACTCAATGATGGCAGTTGCGACATTGCCGTTTATTTACAGCTCACCGAGCGCGTGATCGTGAAACAGATTGATGCCGGTCTGCACGTTGAACACTACCCGGAACCACCCCTGCCGGAGCCGGTGGAAAGGCCGCGTGAACTGTACCTGCACGGCGAGTTAGTGAGTCAGTGGAATGAGTGAACTGTCAGCGTTTGATACCCGTCTGGCGGGACTGATTGCGGCGCTGTCACCGCAAAGCCGGAAGGCGATGGCGGCAACTATTGCGAAGCGTCTGCGCAAACATCAGCAGCAGCGTATTAAGCAGCAGGTTACACCTGACGGTCAGCCGTTCACGCCACGCCGTCCGCAGCCCTTGCGGGCAAAGAAAGGTCGCATTAAGCGGGAAATGTTCGCCAAACTGCGCACGGCTAAATACATGAAGGCCAAAGGCACCACCGACGACGCGGTGGTGGAATTTACCGGCCAGGTTCAACGCATGGCAAAGGTGCATCAGTACGGGCTGCGGGATCGTCCGTCCGTCAGGGCAAAAGAAATGCAGTATCCGGCGCGGCCGCTGTTAGGGCTGGATGCCGAAGATATGAAGATCGTGGAGAATGAATTGCTAATATGTATTAGCTCAGGCTTGAGCTGACCACTTCAGGCACAGAGCCAAACCTAATCAGACAGACAGCTCTGTGCCAAAAATGGAAGTTGCTGGAGTGTTTTGTACTAGTCATTAGATGTAGGATCAAAGCAAGTTAACTAATCTTCTTTTTTCACACTTTGCTTAACCACTAAAATCATGCAACTAATCACTTCAACAATGAGATTGAGAGATATCACTACAGCAAATAGCTCTGCCGCTGTAAACAACTTCGCTTTAGAAGGAATCAACTCATGGTTGGGATAACTTATTAGAGGTAAGTCATAATTTCGAAAGTATGGCAAAAAAATTGTTGCGCCTAAACAGAACACAAGTAATTTCAGGTCAGCCTCTAAACTTTCCAAATAACCTGCAAAATTTGAGCATTTTTGATCCTTATTGATAACCGCCAAAATGCCGAAAATCACAGAGATTCCCGCAGTGATCCCTCCGAGTATTGAGCCAATCACCCCTGCTGATGCCTGCTCAAGCAGGGTATAAACCTGCTTGTCAGAAGACGATAACGCTAAGCATAATATGAATAGAACTATAGCTTTAATCCAGACGCCTAGATTCTTCATTTTTATACGTGTACCTTTTTTGATGTAATGCTATGATTTCCTTGAGATCGCTTGGCGAATAACCATCTAGTTGAATTTCTGAGATCTCCCCTTCAATAAGCACTATCTTGGCCGTTTGATTACTGGATACAGTTGTAGATTTTGACTTAAGTGTTTTTCGTCCTTTAATTAGCCAAGAACCACCACCGTCTTTTACCCAGTCGACAAGAACAGATGCCCAATGAGAGCTTTTAAGTTTTAAATTACCATCTTTGTTTTCAAATGTTGTGGTTACAGCGTTTGCATTAGTATCTGCCTCAATCTTCCGCAAATCGTCAGTTAAGGCTTGCTTACTACTTCCGAAAATATTCGGGGTAATCAACGTAAAACTAACTTTGTCAATAAACTGAAGTCTATGGTATTCCGACCAAAAATCCTCGATTTCAAGACAAGGTTCGATAAAGATTCTAAGTCCCAACTGAGCCAAGTAGTCGTTGTTGGCAAGATCCTCGAATGCCTTAGCAACTTGATGTACATCCTTGAATACCAAGGTTTTCTTCTCGACCAATAACACTTGCTCTTCTCTGTCCCAAATCCATACGATAGGTGGATAATTGTCTACATCGAACTCAAGAAAATCCTTGTCATGCCCTTTAATTTTTTGCTGTTTTGATATGATCCCAGCCATGACGCCTTCAGTGGGTTTCATACTCAACTTCAACGTGTAACTAGTTTTCTTATGAACTGATGGTGTTGATGAAGCCCGATGTAACATTTGTGCGGTGTCTACTATGGCATTTTCAAAATGCGCAATGTCTTTTTGAACAGACCCTTTGGAAAAAAGATCAGGGTCGCGCGGTCTCATTAACACACGTAATGCGTACAATTGCATAAGAAAACTCCTGTAAATTATTTGGATTTATTATTCCATAAATCCAAGCACCTACAAGAGATTAAAATCAGCAATAACTGTATATATATACAGTAACACTGAGTGGGTTGAAATTCAAACCTTGATTTTCGCCTAGTATTTACCATAGTCATCGTGGTGCTGAGCTGTCTAATTTGGGGATTTATGCCCCAAAATTTTCTGGGTCTCAACACTTTCGCTCTGCTGAAGAGTGTTGTTGGTAGCCTGCCATCTCCCCTTTTTTAAGAAGGGCGTTGGGTCGTCCCGTTGAACTAACAACTTAAACCAGACTGTCAGATAGATTTAGATAGATGATGTCTTCCTACGAAATGTGTCAGCTCAGATTTGAACTAATACTCCTCTGCGAGTGATCCCCACGTTGTGCCACCCCCCATCAACCCGCCTCAAATTGTATGCCGCCTGACAGGGCGGCATTCTTTTATCCATGAATACATCTATCCCAAATAACGACATCCCGCGCCTGCTGCGCAATCTGATCCGCATTGGCACCGTTGCCGAGGTGGATTTAGAGGCGGCAACTTGTCGCGTGAACACCGGCGGCAACGTCACCGACTGGCTGCACTGGCTGACTTCCCGCGCAGGGCGCTCCCGTTCCTGGTGGGCACCGTCCATCGGTGAACAGGTTCTGCTGTTCTGTCTGGGTGGTGAGCTGGATACCGCCTTTGTGATGCCAGGCGTTTTCTCTGATGAATTTCCTGCGCCGTCGGCGTCAGCCGATGCCGTACATTTCACGTTCCCTGACGGTGCGGTGATCGAGTACGAACCGAAAACTGGCGCGCTGCTGGCAACCGGCATTAAGTCCGCCACGGTGAATGCTTCGGAAAAAATCGCGGTGACTGCACCGGATATCACCTGCATTGCATCCACCCGTATCACCCTCGACACGCCGGAAGTGGTCTGCACTAACAAACTCACCACTGGCACTATCGACATTAAGCAGGGCGGCACCCTAACAGGCAATCTCACCCACACAGGCGGCAGCATCACGTCAAACGGCGTGGTCGTTCACACCCACAAACACGGCGGCGTCCAGACGGGCGGCGGTCAGACGCAGGTGCCTTTATGACGAACGCCAAATACATCGGCCTGGCTCGCGATACGGGGCGCAGCGTCGAAGACCTGGCACATATTCAGCAGTCGGTCAGCGACATTCTGCGCACGCCCGTCGGTTCCCGCGTCATGCGCCGTGACTATGGTTCATTGCTGTCTGAGCTGACTGACCGACCGCAGAACGCGGCGCTGCGCCTGCAAATCATGGCGGCCTGTTACAGCGCGATCCTCAAGTGGGAGCCACGCGTAACCCTGACCGGCATCACTTTTGAAACGACGTTCGACGGGAAAGCAGTGGTTGAACTCACCGGCACCCGCAAAGACACGTCCGCCGCCATTTACTTAACCTTACCCGTGAGCTGAATTATGGCAACTATCGACCTGAGCCAGTTACCCGCCCCCGACGTGGTGGAGGTACTGGATTACGAAACCCTCCTGGCGGAACGCAAAGCCACGCTGGTGTCGCTTTACCCCGAAGACCAGCAGGCCGCCATCGCCCGCACGCTGACCCTGGAGTCCGAGCCGATTGTGAAGCTGCTGGAGGAGAACGCCTACCGCGAAGTGATCCTGCGTCAGCGGGTTAATGAAGCGGCGCAGGCGGTGATGCTGGCCTATGCCACCGGAACAGACCTGGACAATATCGCCGCCACGTTCAGCGTGGAGCGCCTGACCATCACCCCTGCGGATACGGTCAGCGTGCCTGCCGTTGCTGCGGTGATGGAAAGCGATGCGGATTTGCGTATCCGTGCGCAGCAGGCGTTTGAAGGCCTGAGCGTGGCCGGTCCGGTCGGTTCCTATGAGTATCACGGGCGCTCGGCTGACGGGCGGGTGGCGGATATTTCGGTGATCAGTCCGTCGCCTGCCTGCGTGACGATTTCCGTGCTGGCACAGACCGGCAACGGCACCGCGCCCGCCGACCTGCTGGCGAAAGTACAGGCCGCGCTCAATGATGAAAACGTGCGCCCCGTGGCTGACCGCGTGACCGTCCAGTCTGCCACCGTGGTCAGTTACACCATTGATGCCGTGCTGTATTTGTTCCCTGGTCCGGAAGCCGAACCCATCCGCGAAGCCGCCGAAGCCAGGCTTATCGCCTACACCACCGCGCAGCACCGTTTAGGCCGCGACATCCGGCTGTCCGCCATTTATGCCGCGCTGCACGTTGAAGGCGTGCAGCGGGTGGAGCTGAAAAGCCCCGCCGCTGACATCGAGTTGGATAAAACGCAGGCGTCATTCTGCACCGCTTACACCCTGAAAGTGGGCGGTTACGATGAGTGATCGCCTGCTGCCCGTCGGTTCCTCCGCGCTGGAAGTCGCCGCCGCCGATGCCTGCGCCGCGCTTGAAAACGTGCCGGTGCCGCTGCGGCAACTCTGGGATCCGCTGACCTGTCCGGCAAAGTTTTTGCCTTATCTGGCGTGGGCGCTGTCGGTTGACCGCTGGGATGAAAACTGGCCTGTCGCCACCAAGCGCCGCGTCATTCAGTCGGCCTGGTTCATTCACTGCCACAAAGGAACCATCGGTGCCATCCGGCGTGTGGTGGAGCCGCTCGGATACCTGATTAACGTGACGGAGTGGTGGGAAACCAATGACGAGCCAGGCACGTTCCGCCTTGATATCGGCGTGCTGGAAACCGGCATCACCGAAGAAATGTATTTAGAGATGGAAAGACTGATTGCCGACGCCAAACCGGCCAGCCGCCATCTGATCGGGCTGACCATCACCCAGGACATTAAAGGCGATGTTTACATTGGCGCGGCGCAATACCTTGGCGAACTGCTGACCGTTTATCCCGCATAAGAGGACGTTATGAGCACATTTAAATCCGTTGTCACCACGATCGGGCAGTCACGCATTGCGGCAGCCATTGCGGCGGGGACTGACATCAACATCACGCAGCTTGCCGTCGGTGACGGCAACGGCAAGGCGACCACACCCGTCGCCACGCAGACCAAACTGGTTAAAGAGGTGTACCGCACGCCGCTCAATTCCTTAAAGCTGGATCCGACTCACGGTAACTGGGTGATTGCGGAGGCGGTGATTTCTGCCAGCGTCGGCGGTTTCTGGATGCGTGAAATGGGGCTGTTAAGCAGCGACGGCGCACTGATTGCTGTCTGCAATATGGCGGACACTTACAAGCCGACACTGGCGGAAGGTTCAGGCCGCACGCAGACGTTACGGATGGTGATTGCCGTCAGCAATACCGAAGCTATCAGCCTGCTGATGGATGACTCGGTGATTATGGCGACTGAGCAGTATGTGAATGACCTGCTGGCGGCGCATGAAAAATCCCGTAACCATCCCGACGGCACCACTGCGGCAAAGGGTTTTGTCCAGCTCAGCAACTCGGTCAGCAGTACCAGCGAAACGCTGGCCGCCACGCCAAAAGCGGTGAAGACCGCCAACGACAATGCGAATACACGCGTACCCTCCGCCCGCAAGGTGAATAATAAGCCGCTGAGCGCCGATATTACCCTGGAGGCGGCGGACGTCGGGGCAATGAGCAATCTGATGCTGGCAACGGACACGACGAAGGTTAAGCGTCTTGATGACCCGTCCATTATTGACGTTACGAATCCCATCAGTATTTCTGCCACGTTTGAAGACCACCCTCTGGGGGCGACCTATATCGTTGCCGGTCAGTTGCACAACTGGCGGCGCTACTGGGCGGCGGGTGCGGCAGCCTATCAGCGGCTGATTAATAACGACGGGCAGATTTTTGAGCGCATAGGTTCATACACTGCGGCGGGCGGCTGGAAGTGGTTCCTCAGCGACAGCGGTTATCCGTTCGGCTGGCGGAAAATCATGGACAGCGGCAGCATGACGCTGGCGGACTTAACGCGGCTGGGCGTCGCCCGATCGGGTGAGAACGCGGACATTACCGGCCTCAGCAAACTTACCAGTATTGCGTCCAGCGTTAAAATGGCGGCTAACCTGGAGGTCGCCAGTTCGATCCAGGCGAATTACCGGATGGCTGTTTTCCGGGCAAATGATTATGAAGCCTATATGTCATTTACCAGCCGTCTCGGTTCAGTCTCGGCGAACAATTTACCCTCTGCATTAACGTCCATGGGAAATGTTTATTTTCGTCTGCCTAACACGCTGACAGACACCGACCCGCACGCTGGGCGCGCGCTGGGTGGCTTGTCCGCCGCAGTTTATCCCGCAGGCGAAGGCGTGATGCGTATGGATGCCAGGGATGAAACCGGCACCATTAAAGCCCGTATCGTCTGCGACGGACAAACTGACAGCGTACAAATCGCTAACGGCGTTTTACGGCCTGAGTCAGGTATTACCCTTTCCTCAACGAATGCGAATTCAGTGATCCGCGGGCGTAATGATGCCGTCATTCTGCGTGACCATAACAACGGCAATGTCACCTTGTCAGCCAGTCTGAAGGATGCAGGTTCCGGCACCGGCGGGACGTTGTATCTGGGATATAACAGGGACACTGCCAACATCTTCACGTCGGCGGTTTCCATTGATTCGCCACTGACCATCAATGAAACCATGAAGGTCGTTAAAGATGCCACTTTTGCCAGTGCCATGACGGTGGTGGGTGGGCTGACATTAAACACGGCGCTGCCTGTTTCCAGTGGTGGCACCGGTGCGAAAACTGCCACAGACGCATTAAAAAACCTAGGCGGACTGCCGAACAATGGCACTGCCGTGGCGGCCTCGAAACTCGCCACCGCACGCAAGATTGCCGGTGTGGCGTTTGATGGCACCAAAGATATCAGCCTTGCTGCCGCTGACGTAAATGCCGTCCCTGCCGCTGGTGGCAACGTGGGGTATCTGAACAACGCGACTCACTACAGCATCAAGCCAGATGTGTGGGAGGGGGTGGGAGGGTTTGCTAATCAGTATGCCCAACCGAATGCCCCGTTCATCGTTCCCTACGGATATAAGGCACCACGGGATGTCAGCTCATATGCGCCGATTGTTAAAGGTTTGATTCAAACCACGAGTTATGGCTATGGCACAGCCATCAGTTTTGGGGCGCTCACCAGCGGCGGGCAGAAATTTGCGACCGCCGTTATTCATGCAATTGGTGATAGTGGGCTTTCTGCATCCTGGTTGTTCGATCCAATGGACGGGAGTTTTAGCTGTCCTGGTGCGGTGTATGGTTCAGTCCTGCGTGCGACGAATCCCCCGAATCCAGGTTCGGGTCAGGGAACGCATATCGGGTGGAATGAAAGTGGCAGCCAGGGTGAATCCGTCTTTATCAATAATAAGGGGGGCGGTTCTGGTGGATTTACATTCCGGACGGTCAACGTCAATAACACTCAGCAAACGGGATACGTCAGATTTAATGGTGTCGGCGACTTAAATGCCCAGGGCAACATTAATGCTGATACCGGTGGCGTTTTTGAGAGGGGGCAGCGGGTTTACAGCCCCAACAACCGGCAGCCGGTCAATACCAATACCGCCAACCTCGGCGGCGGCTGGTGGCGCTGCGGTGACACCGGCATGATTAAGCAGTGGGGCGTCGTCAATAAAGGGAGTCGCGGCTGGTCTACGGTGAATTTTCCCATTCCTTTTCCGAATACCTGCGTCAACGTTCAGGTAACGGCGATCAATGGCGGCGGCGGGACATTCAACGACAACTTTGGTACGGCACAGCTTATTAATAACATCGGTTTCACCTGCGGTCAGGACAGCGGCGGCAGTTACTGGGAAGCCACCGGCTGGTAAGGGGATAACATGAGCAACTATTACAGCGCAATCACATCAAGTCTTTATGTATACAGCCCGCTCACTAACGGCTTTTATCCCCGTGAACTGCGGGAAGTGTACGACGCTGCGGGAAGCTGGCCTGATGACGGGGTCGCGGTCAGCGATATTGTTTACCGTGAATACCAAACCCTTCCCCCGCCGGAAGGGAAAATGCGGGTTGCAGGCACTGACGGGTTGCCAGCCTGGGCAGATATCCCCGCCCCGTCCGTGGCGGAACTGAAAGCCGAAGCCACCGCCACACTGTCAGCCCTGATGGCTAAGGCAAACGCGGCTATCGCGCCTTTGCAGGATGCCGTTGATATTGACGACGCGACGGAGGCGGAACGGGCAAGCCTGACCGCCTGGAAAAAATACCGCATTGCCCTGAACCGGCTGGATTTATCAGCAGCGCCGGATATTGCCTGGCCTGCTTATCCTTTTTAATCATGCTCCGATTAATTATGAGGAGTTAACTCATAAAAGGAGGGGTTATATGGTTATAGATACAGGCATGCGTGGCAATCCGATAAATACAGACAATGAAGTTGGTAAGACGCATTCTAAAAAGGACATCTCGGCACAGATACATGATATTCAAGAGAAAATTTCTACAATTCTCGAGCGTATTGCAGAGGGAGGCCTTTCAAAAGAAGAGCAAGCACTGCTGAAAGAGCAATTAGAGGCACTTTATCAACAACTTGCGCAGTTACTGCAAAAACAAATGGAAGAAGGGGGTGATAAAAAAACATATAGCTCGGGGGAAACGGATAAAAAAATATCCGTGACCCCAAAACTGACAAAGATTGATGTCTTCGCCTGACATGTTCTGAAGGTTTATTACCTCAGCCGTCTCCCTGTTATCGGCGGGGAGACGGCCACGTTGTGCCATTCCCCACACATCCCGCCCGACGTGCCTGCGCGTACACAACACGCGATGATTGATTGGCTTATTAATCACAGGAAAAACACCATGGCTGATTATCATCACGGTGTGCGCGTTGTTGAAATCAACGACGGCACCCGCGTTATTTCCACCGTTTCCACCGCCATCATCGGGATGGTCTGCACGGCAGAAGATGCCGACGCGGCGACGTTCCCGCTGGATACGCCGGTACTCATTACCAACGTGCTCACCGCCGCAGGCAAGGCAGGTAAAACCGGCACGCTGCGTTCATCCCTGATGGCAATCGCCAACCAGGCGAAACCGGTTGTCGTCGTTGTTCGCGTGGCGGAAGGCGAAACCGACGCGGAAACCACCTCAAACATCATCGGAGGGTCAGATGAAACCGGCATGTATACCGGCATGAAAGCCCTGCTTTCCGCGCAAACGGAACTCGGCGTAAAGCCGCGCATTCTCGGCGTACCAGGGCTTGATAATCAGGAAGTCGCTACCGCGCTTGCCGCCGTCTGTCAGCAGCTGCGCGCCTTTGGCTACGTCAGCGCGTACGGCTGCAAAACCGTGTCCGATGCCATCAAGTACCGCGACAATTTCAGCCAGCGTGAGCTGATGGTGGTCTGGCCTGATTTCGTGTCCTGGAACACTACCACCAACGCCAGCGACATCGCGCCCGCCACCGCTTACGCGCTCGGCCTGCGTGCCAAAATCGACGCAGAAACCGGCTGGCATAAAACGCTTTCTAACGTTGGGATCAACGGCGTCACCGGCCTGTCTGCCAGCGTGTACTGGGATTTGCAGACCACCGGCACCGATGCCGACCTGCTGAACCAGGCGTGCGTGACCACGCTTATCCGCAAAGACGGCTTTAAGTTTTGGGGGCAGCGCACCTGCTCTGATGATCCGCTGTTCCTGTTTGAGAACTATACCCGCACCGCGCAGGTGCTGGCGGACACCATGGCAGAAGCGCACCTGTGGGCGATGGACAGGCCAATGACCCCGACGCTTATCAAAGACATGATTGCGGGCATTAACGCCAAGCTGCGCGAAATGAAATCTGCCGGTCTGATCATTGATGGTTCCTGCTGGTATGACCCCGAAGCCAACACCGTTGAAACCCTGAAAGCGGGCAAGCTGTTCATTGATTACGACTATACGCCTGTGCCGCCGCTGGAAGATTTGACCCTGCGTCAGCGCATCACCGATCAGTACCTGGCGAAGTTTGCCACCTCCATCAATAGCTAAGAGGCGCTAAAACATGGCACTGCCTAAGAAACTGAAATACCTGAACCTGTTTAACGACGGGAACAGCTACCTCGGCATGGTCAGCGCGCTGACGCTGCCGAAACTCACCCGCAAGCTTGAGAACTATCGCGGCGGCGGCATGACCGGTTCGGCCTCCATTGATTTCGGCCTGGACGACGACGCGCTGACCTTTGAGTGGACGGTGGGCGGGCTGGATGAACTGGTGCTGAAACAGTGGGGCGCAGTGGATGCCGTGCCGCTGCGATTTGCCGGTTCCTTCCAGCGTGACGACACCGGCGACACCTCCGCCGTGGAGGTCACCCTGCGCGGACGCCATAAAGAAATGGATTTCGGCGAGTACAAACAGGGTGAGGACACAGAAACCAAAATCACCACCCAATGCACCTATTTCAAACTCACGATTGACGGCAAAGACGTGATTGAAGTCGATACCGTGAACATGGTGGAAATCGTCGGCGGCGTTGACCGCGTGGCGGAACACCGCAAAAACATCGGCCTGTAACCCTTAACCCGCGCCGGACAGCGGCGCGAAACCTCACCTTTGAATAAGAGACACCGCTATGTCAGAACACAATGAAAACCTCGTTATCCTGGAAGAACCGATCAAACGCGGCGACACCCTGATCACGCAGATTGAAATCATCAAACCGAACGCCGGACACCTGCGCGGGATTGGCCTAGCGGCGCTGGCGAATGCCGACGTTGACGCGCTGACCGTGATCCTGCCGCGCATTACCGTCCCGAACCTGACCACCCAGGACTGCAAAAGCCTGCATCTGCCCGACCTGATTGCCATGGCGGGCAAGGTGATTGGTTTTTTATCGCCGAAATCGGAACAGTAAAACTTCCTGCGGCACTGACCGTTGATGACCTGATGGCGGATATTGCGGTGATTTTTCACTGGCCGCCGTCAGAACTGAACCCGATGACGCTGACCGAGCTGCTGGTGTGGCGTCATAAGGCCATGCAGCGCAGCGGAGCCACCGACAGTGAGTAACTTAAAGTTAGAGGTGTTGTTAAAGGCGGTTGACCAGGCGACCCGCCCGTTTAAAGCTGTACAGAACGCCAGTAAGGCGCTGTCCGGAGATATTCGCAATTCGCAGAACACGCTCAAAGACCTGAACGCTCAGGCTGGAAAGATTGACGGTTTTCGCAAATCCAGCGCGCAACTGGGCGTGACCAGCCAAAAACTCAAAGACGCCAAAGCGGAAGCGGCGGCGCTGGCTATCGGGTTCAAAAACACCGCCAGCCCGACCCGCGCCCAGGCGCAGGCCATGGAGTCCGCGAAGCGCACCGCCGCGCAGTTGCAGACCCAGTTCAACGGGCTGCGGCAGTCGGTTCAGCGTCAGCGCACGGAACTCAGCCAGGCGGGCATCAGCACGCGCACGCTGTCTGACTCTGAGCGCCGTCTGAAAACCTCCATCAGCGGAACCACCGCACAGCTCAACCGGCAGCGTGAATCCCTGGCACGCGTCAGCGCGCAGCAGGCCAAACTCAACGCGGTGAAAGGGCGGTATCAGGCGGGCAAACAGTTTGCCGGTAGCGTTACCGGCGCAGGGGCTGCGGGTGTCGGGATTGCGACGGCGGGCACGGCGGCGGGTGTCGGGCTGCTTATGCCCGGATATAACTTCGCGCAGAAAAACTCTGAATTGCAGGCGACGTTAGGATTAGAAAAAGACTCTGCCGATATGACCGCGCTGCGCACCCAGGCGCGGCAGCTCGGCGACAACACTGCCGCCTCTGCGGATGATGCCGCCGCCGCGCAAATCATTGTCGCCAAATCCGGCGCGGACAAGGACGGCATTCTGGCGGCGACGCCGACCATCCTGAATCTGTCCCTGGCAAACAAACGCACCATGGAGGAGAACGCCACCCTGCTGATGGGCGTGAAATCCGCGTTCGGCATGACTAATGACACCGTGGCGCACATCGGCGACGTGCTTTCTGCAGCAATGAATAAATCTGCCGCCACCTTTGACGGGCTGTCAGACACCATGACCTATGCCGCACCGGTGGCAAAACAGGCCGGTATCAGCGTCGAAGAAACCGCCGCGATGGCTGCCGCCCTGGCGGATGCCAAAATCACCGGTTCAATGGCGGGCACCGGTGCCCGTGCGGTCATTACCCGCTTACAGGCACCGACGGGCACCGCAGCGGCGGCGCTGGGTGAGCTGAAGGTAAAAACGGCGGACAAGAAAGGCAACATGCGCCCGCTGTTTACCATCCTGAAAGAAATGCAAAAGAGCTTTGAGAAAAATAAGCTCGGCACATCGCAGCGTGCGCAGTACATGAAAGCCATCTTTGGTGAGGAAGCCAGCTCGGCGGCGGCTGTACTAATGACAGGTGCCTCCTCCGGCAAGCTTGATGAACTCACCAGGGCGCTGAAAACCTCGGACGGGAAAACAGAGGAACTGGTCAAGACTATGCAGGACAACCTCGGCGGCGACTTTAAGGAATTTCAGTCAGCTTATGAGGCCGTCGGCACCGACCTGTTCGATCAGCAGGATTCATCCCTGCGCAAACTGGTACAGACCGCCACCGGCTACGTGCTGAAACTCGATAAGTGGGTTGTGAACAATAAAGCCCTGGCGACGACGCTCGGCAAAATTGCGGGCGGTGCGCTGCTGATTATCGGCGCGCTCGGCGTGTTTGGCCTGGTGGCGGGTCCGGTTATCAGCGGTATTAATCTGATCGTAGCTGCTGCCAGTACGCTCTGGACAGTTCTGACCATAGCAGGCGGAGCAATAGCCACGGTTATCGGCGGGTTAAGTATGCCCCTGTGGGCTGTGGGAGGGATCATTGTTGGTGTGGGCGCGCTGTTTGTCGCCGGTGCGCTGCTTATCCGTAAATACTGGGAGCCGATCAGCGCCTTCTTTGCGGGGGTGATTGAAGGGCTGGGCATTGCGTTCGCGCCGGTGAAAGAACTCTTTGCGCCGCTTAAGCCGGTGTTTGACTGGCTCGGCGACAAGCTAAAAATGGTCTGGCAGTGGTTCAAAGACCTGATTGAACCGGTCAAATCCACGCAGGAAACGCTGAATAACTGCAAGGACACCGGCGTGATGTTCGGGCAGGCCATCGCCAACGCGCTGACCGCGCCTTTACAGGCGTTTAATAAACTGCGTTCGGGCGTGGACTGGCTGCTGGAAAAGCTCGGCATCATCAAGGATGAATCCGCAGACATTGATAAAACGGCGGACAAGGCTGACCGGCGTTCCAGGCAAAACGGCGATACGGATCCGGCAGAACATCCGCTGGATAACCCCGCGCCTGCCACCCCGCCACCGACTGGCGGCCTGCTGGGCGGCGGTTACACGCCGGTATCTGTCGGCGGCGGGCGCAGCTATATCGACCGCAGCACGCACCATTACACCATTGCCGCCGGTGCCGGTTTAGGCGTCCAGGATAGTAGCCGCCAGATCCGTGCTGAGCTGGAAGCCCGTGACCGCGCCCGCGCCGCACAGCAACGTTCCCGCATGGATAATGATTAAGGAGATAGCCGCATGATGTTAACGCTTGGTCTGTTTGTGTTTCAGTTGCAGACCGTCCCCTATCAAAGTTTGCAGCGCGACGTCGATTACCGCTGGCCTGCGAATAACCGCGTCGGCCTGCGTCCGCTGCCGCAGTTCCTTGGCGTGAATGAGGAGAAAATTACCCTGTCCGGCGTGCTGATGCCGGAAATCACCGGCGGACGGTTGTCACTGATGGCACTGAACCTGATGGCTGACGAGGGGAAGGCGTGGCCTCTGCTGGAAGGTAGCGGCACCATATACGGAATGTTTGTGGTGAACAGCGTCAGCGAAACCCACACGGAACATTTTTCCAACGGTGCCGCCCGCCGGATTGAATTCACGCTGACGCTGACCCGCGTAGATGAATCCCTGGCGGCAATGTTCGGCGATATGAAAGCGCAGGCCGACGGGCTGCTGAATCAGGCCGGTGGTTTAACTGGACAGCTGGGAGGTCTGCTGTGATTTCAGATATGACCATCGGCGCCGGTGCGCTGTTTGCGCCGGACTTCACGGTGACCGTCGGCGGCAAAGACATCACCCAGGACGTCAGCAACCGGCTGATCTCGCTGACGCTCACGGACAATCGTGGCTTTGAGGCTGACCAGCTCGACATTGAGCTGAGCGACACCGACGGCCTGCTGGACATGCCGCCACGCGGCGCGGTGATTAATATCGCGCTCGGCTGGAAAGGTCAGGCACTGACGAACAAAGGCGACTTTACCGTGGATGAGGTGGAGCATCGCGGCACGCCGGACACGCTGACCATCCGCGCCCGCAGTGCGGACTATCGCGGCAGCCTGAATTCCCGCCGCGACAACTCCTATCACGACACGACGCTTGAGGCGGTGCTGTCCGCTGTGGCGGCGCGCAACAACCTCAAGCCCGCGATTGCGGAACCTTTCAGGGGCGTGCCGGTGTCGCACATCGACCAGACCCAGGAAACGGACGCGAAATTCATCACGCGTCTGGCGGAGTTGAACGGCGCGGTTGTCGCCATCAAGGCGGGAAGGCTGATGTTTATCAAGCCTGGGGCGGCAAAGACGGCGAGCGGGAAGCCCATCCCGCAGATGACGATTATCCGCAGTGACGGTGACGGGCACACGTTCAATATTGCTGACCGTGGGGCTTATACGGGCGTGTCGGCAAGCTGGCTGCATACCAAAGACCCGAAGCCGAAAAAGGTGAAGGTACAGCGCAAACCGAAAGTGCAGTACCTGCGCGCACTGCAACATCCGAAGGCAAAGAAGACCAGCGCGAAGGTGCAGAAAATGCCGGAGGCTAAGGAAGGGGATTACCTGGCGGGCAGTGATGAAAACGTGTTTGCGCTCACCACCATCTACGCCACGCAAAAGGCCGCCATTCGGGCAGCCCAGGCGAAGTGGGACAAACTCCAGCGCGGTGTCGCGGAGTTCTCGATCTCTCTGGCTCGCGGGCGTGCTGACTTATTCCCTGAAACGCCGGTTGCCGTGTCCGGCTTTAAATCAGTGATCGACGCGCAGCCCTGGATAATCAGCAAGGTGACGCACAGCCTGGGCGGCAGTGGCTTTGTGACGACGTTAAATCTGGAGGTGTTGCTGTCGGATGTGAGTTATGAAGCGACTGAGAGCCATGACGCAGAGTCAGGAAGTATGTATACACCGATGTGAAGGGATTAGGTCAATCCCATTGCTGCAGCCCATTCCGCTACTTGCTTGCGGGAAGTAAAGACAAGTCGTTCAGGTGCATTGGGATTGCCGCTGTATGCCACATAAACCAGGCAAGGAAAGCTGAGCGGCATCGCACGCAGCAATTCTTGTTCTAACTCGTCCTGACTCATTGCAGATGTTGGACCATCAATATATTCCAAAAACTCGTCTGTCATCCAGGCTCTGTATTCGAATTCATTCTGTAGAAGTTTCATTTCATCTCCTTGCTTATTCAAAAATAAGATAGCAGTAATTGCCTGAGTATGATGCGTATACTTTTCATTGGGTGAGTGTAAAACACTGTAATGTCAGATGTATGTTTTTACGGATAACATACAATGATTGTATCTGATTAAAATGATTGCAAGGTGATTACTATGATGCACTGCCCGAAATGTCAGCACGCCGCACACGCCCGTTCAAGTCGTTACCTGAGCCTCAATACTAAAGAGCGTTATCACCAATGTCAGAATATTAATTGCAGCTGCACATTCAAAACACATGAGTCCATTGCTGACATCATTGTTGAGCCTGGGACGGTTCACGCCGTGCAGTTGCATCCCGACAAACATCAGCAGCAATCTTTGCAGATGCACTGAAACATGAAACCCGCCAATGGCGGGTTTCATGTTTCAGTGCCTTATCAATGATTACAGGCTATGATTGCTGGCCGCTTTAAAAGGTGGGGTGGCTAAACTCCACCGCCATTTCATCGCCATCACTAAAACCATAGCTAAAAATAAACTTAAGTAATCTAAAAATAACATTATGAATTTATTAAATTTAACTTGATTATTTGAAATTATTTTTCGGCATTAAGAAATAACAATTAGCTATAAGCCATATTTTTTCGTTGTTAGACAAGGCTAAACCGCATCCTTACTCTTTGTCATGTTTTGTAAACCGTTTGCACACATTACAGATGAGGGATCTCTTTTGGCTACGTTATTACGTTCCGCTTTCGCGCCAGCCGTACAACGCGCACGTCGCACTGCCTCTTTCAAAATCGCATTACTGGCCAGTGCCGTAATGTTGTCTTCTTTTGCTTTCGCTGATGATGTCTTAAAAGAAGGCATTACACCGGCCACCGATGCCAGTCAGGTTCCTGCTGCAGCTAAACTGCGCACCGATACAGTGATCGCGGGGATCTCCGAACCTCAGGGTATTTTTAACCCTTACTTCTTCGTTAACGGCTGGGATGAAAACGTCACTAATGTGATTTTCGCCCGTCTGATTGACTGGGACAGCCAGGGCAAACTGGTCCCTGGTCTGGCAGAAAGCTGGACGGTCAGCCCTGACGGCAAGACTTACACTATCAAACTGCGCCATGACCTGAAATTCAGCGATGGTTCTCCGCTGACGGCAGAAGACGTCGCGTTCACGCTGACGGTGTTGTACGACCCGAAATATGATGGCGACACCGATATCACGCTGGCACACATTACCGGCGGTGATGACTATAAGCAGGGCAAGGCGGACAGCATCAGTGGCCTGAAAGTGATTGACCCGCTGACGTTACAGGTCACCACCACACAGCCGGGCGCTACGACGCTGCAAAAAATCGGCGGACCGGTACTTTCGAAAGCGTATTACGGTAAAGGCTACACGCGCGGTAATCTCGATTATTTGCGCGCGCTGCACGGCAAACCTCTGGGCAATGGCCCGTATGTGTACGACAAATATATTCCGGGGCAGGAGATCCGTTTCCACGCCAACGCGAATTACTATCGTGGCGTACCGCCGACTCCGCGCTTTATCTATCGCGTGACCAATCCGTCGACTAACTTCCAGCTGTTCCAGACGGGTGACACCGATTATGACGCGTTCACTTCGCGTCCGGATGATATCGAACAGCTGAAGATGCTCGGCTTTGCCAATATCAACCTGTACGGTTCCAGCGATTACAGCAAGATTGAGTTCAACGTCAGACGCCCTGCATTACAAGATGTGAAAGTCCGTCAGGCGCTGATTTATGGTCTGGATCGCCAGAAACTGATCGACGTGGTGTATCAGGGCTATGGATCGGTGGCGATTGAGCCGATCGCGCCGATTTCCTGGGCGTATAACACTGATGGCGTGAATCCGTACAAATTCGATCCGGCGCAGGCCAACAAATTGCTGGATGAAGCAGGATGGAAAGCCGGCAGTGACGGGATCCGTGTGAAAGACGGTAAACGTCTTGAACTGACGCTGCTGGTCAGCAAAAAAGTGCTGAACGATGCGCTGATCCCGATCGCTAAAGAGAACTATCAGAAAATCGGTGTGCTGCTGAAACCACAGGTGGTGGATTTCAACGCGCTGATGTCTCAGCGCAAGGCCGGGAATTACGATCTGGCGTCGTTCAGTACAAGCACGCTTAACGATCCGCACGATGGCGTCTGGGATTACTACAGCACAGAGTCCACGGAATCGGGCTATAACAATCCTGAAGTCGATAAGCTGATCAATGAAGGCAACGCCACGCTGGATATCGAAAAGCGTAAGCCGATTTATCATGAACTGTATAAAGTGCTGGCGAACGATCCGCCGGTGATCCTGCTGGGTAACCGTAAAATTCTCTCGGCCAGCAGCGCCCGCGTGACAGGTTTTAAACCGGATATCTATAACGGCCTGACCGGCAGTCTGCCGGACGTCAAAATCGTAAAATAATCAGAAATAATGCGGCTGCCGGATCCTTCCGGCAGCTTCAATGAGAAAGTCATGAGAAATTTCATTCTGCGTCGTTTGCTTCAAACCATTCCGATGTTGTTCCTCGCTTCGCTGCTCATCTTCATGCTGTTTGCCAAAACACCGGGCGATTTCATTGACGGGAATATCACCCTGACTGCGCAGCGCGCCGCCGAACTTAAAGCGCTTTATGGACTGGATCAACCGCTGCTCAGCCGTTATCTGCACTGGCTGGGCAATCTGCTGCGAGGCGATCTCGGCTTCTCGCTGCAATATCAGATCCCCGTCAGTCAGCTGCTGAACCAGTACATCTGGAACTCCTTCCTGCTCGCGACCATTGCGATGGTGCTGTACTGGGGGATCGCGCTGGCGGTGGGCATTGTCTCTGCGATGAAACCTTACTCCCTGTTCGACCATGTGGTGAGCATTGTGATTTTTGCCGCGATGTCTTTCCCGACCTTCTTCCTTTGCCTGCTGCTGATTAAATGGTTTGCCGTGGATCTTCACTGGCTGCCGGTGGGCGGTATGACCAATACAGGTAGCGATGCCACGGGCTGGGCGTGGGTAGCGCAAGTGGCTGCGCATCTGGTGTTGCCGGTAGTTGCGCTGGTGATGTTGCAGGCGGGCAGCCTGACGCGTTATTTCCGCGCCAGTATGCTTGACGTGGTGCGTATGGATTTCATCCGTACCGCGCGCGCCAAAGGTCTGCGCGAGCGCACGGTTATACTGAAACATGCGCTGCGAAATGCGCTGCTGCCGATTATTACGCTGCTGGGGTTCGAGCTGCCGGGGTTGTTTTCCGGAGCGCTGATCACCGAAAAAGTCTTTAACTGGCCGGGAGCAGGGCACATTCACATTGATTCACTGGCGGCGCGTGATTACCCGGTTCTGATGGGGTTTACGTTGTTTCTGGCGGTATTAACCATTCTTGGCAACCTGATTGCTGATGTCCTGTATGCGTGGGCGGATCCGCGCATTCGTGTGAGGTCGTGATGTTTGGCTCTTTATTTTCTACCAACCGGCGGTTACGTGAAGCACAGATCCCCGTGCTGTCTCAGGTGACACCGTCACCTTGGTTACAGGCATGGCGTGCTTTACGCCAGAACCGTCTGGCGATGTTCTGCCTGATTTTACTGGTGGTAATGGCGGTCTGGTGCATAGTGGGCCCTTACTATTCGCCATGGCGGGATGATGCGACCGATGCGCTGATGATCAATAAAGCGCCCAGCGCTGAGCACTGGCTGGGTACCGATTTTCTCGGGCGCGACGTGTATACGCGGCTGCTGCTGGCCGGTCGCATCTCGCTGATTATCGGCATGCTGACTATGTTGCTCTCCGTGACGCTCGGTTATCTGATGGGGGCAGTATCCGGTTATGTCGGGGGCATCACCGACAAAATCATCATGCGCTTTGCCGATCTGGTGATGACCATTCCGAGTTTGCCGCTGCTTATCGTGATGGGCGCGATGCTGTCTGAACTGGATTTCTCGCCGGACTCCCGCGTGTACATGGTGATCGTCATGCTCAGTTTGCTGGAATGGCCGAAACTGGCGCGTCTGGTTCGCGGGCAGATCCTCTCCCTGCGTGAGCGTGATTTTATGCTGGCGACTCAGGTTCTCGGATTGTCATCGCGCCGTCGCCTGTTCGGTCACTTACTGCCCAATACCGTGCCGATCCTGGTGGTGATGGCGACGATGGCCGTGGCGAACGCCATCCTCAGCGAATCTGCGCTCAGCTATCTGGGATTAGGCGTGGTGCCGCCAACGCCGTCGTGGGGAAATATGATGGATGCCGCCAACAGCCTGATCGACTTTCAGCGCCGTCCGTGGTTGTGGATGCCGCCGGGCGTGGCGATTTTTATTACGGTGATTGCGATTAATGTGCTGGGCGATGGCCTGCGCGATGCGCTGGATCCGAAGATGAAACGGAGCAAAAAATGACTGAACCCTTGATCCGTTTTAACCAGCTTTCATTATCTTTTGCCAGCGATGAAGGACGTGTGCGTGCGGTGCAGGACGTCACGTTCGACATTCAGGCCGGGCAGACTGTCGGCGTGGTTGGTGAATCAGGCTGTGGAAAAAGCGTCACGGCGATGTCGCTGATGGGGTTATTACCGCCACAGGCCGCCCGCATTGATGGCGGAGAAATCCTGTTTCAGGGGCGTGATTTGCTGAAACTGCGTTCGTCACAAATGGCGGATCTGCGCGGCAATCAGCTGGCGATGATTTTCCAGGAACCGATGACCGCGCTCAATCCGGTGCTGACCATTGGCGAACAGCTGGTGGAACCGCTGATCCGCCATCGTGGTGAATCACCGAAATCGGCGTGGACACTGGCAACGAAGATGATCACTGAAGTCGGACTGGCGCGCGCGGAAAGCCTGATGACCAGTTATCCGCACCAGCTTTCCGGCGGCATGTTGCAGCGCATCATGATTGCGATGGCACTCAGTTGTAAGCCGCAGCTGCTGATTGCGGATGAACCCACCACTGCGCTCGATGTCACCGTGCAGGCGCAAATCCTGCGTTTACTGCGCGATCAGGCACAGCAAAATCATATGGCGCTGATGCTGATCACCCACGATTTAGGCGTGATCGCCCAGATGGCGGATCACGTGGTGGTGATGTATGCCGGTAAAATTGTTGAGCAGGGCGCGACCGCCGATGTGCTGCGTAATCCGCTGCATCCTTATACGCAGGGGCTGATCGCTTCGCGGCCCACCGCGGGAGAACGTCGCCGCCGCTTGTATTCCATTCCGGGACAAGTGCCAAGTCTGGCCGCTTTGCCGCCTTACTGCGCGTTTACCGATCGTTGCGGGCGCGCTACCGAACGTTGCCGTGAAGGGATCCCGCCGCTGGAAGGTCAACACCGTCAGGCCGCCTGTTTCTATAGCGGGTTAACGACGGCGCAAGAAGATAAAGACACGGAGCTGCAATCATGAACGCGGAATATCTGATTGAAGTCGACGGGCTGAAAAAGTATTTCCCGATCCGCGACGGCGTATTCGGACAGGAAACCGGTCAGCTGCGGGCGGTTGATGGTGTCAGTTTTAACATCCGCAAGGGCACGATTTTCGGGCTGGTCGGGGAATCTGGCAGCGGCAAAACCACGGTAGGGCGCACGCTGCTTGGGCTGTATGACAAAACCGCGGGCAGCGTGAAGTTTCGTGGCGAAGAACTTCATGCCCTGAAGCCAAAACAACTGAAAGCGTTGCGTCCGAAAATCCAGCTGGTGTTTCAGGATCCGTACAGTTCGCTGAATCCCCGCATCCGCGTCGGCGACGCCATTGGCGAGGCGATGCTTGAGCACCGGTTATGTTCACGCGCAGAACTGCGGGAAAAAGTGCTGGAAGTGATGAAAATCTGCGGGCTGTCCCCGTTGCATTACAACCGCTTCCCGCATGAATTTTCCGGCGGTCAGCGCCAGCGTATTGGCATTGCCCGTGCGCTGATCCTGCAACCGGATTTTATCATTGCCGACGAACCTATTTCGGCGCTCGATGTGTCCATTCAGGCGCAGATCATCAATTTGTTCTCGGATTTACGCGACGATCACGGCGTGACATTTTTGTTTATCTCGCATGATCTTGGCGTGGTGGAACATCTTTGTGATGACGTGGCGGTGATGTATCTCGGCCAGCTGGTGGAAACCGCCAGTCGGGATGTGCTGTTTGAGCGGCCTTTGCATCCGTACACGCAGGCGCTGCTGGCGGCAGTGCCGACGCTCGATCCCGACAGCGAACCGGTCGCGATGGTCAGCGGGGAAATCCCGGATCCGTCAAAACCGCCCGCCGGTTGTCGTTTCCACACCCGCTGCCCTCACGCCATGGCTCGTTGCCGGGCGGAAACTCCGTTGCTACGTGAAGTGGAAAACGATCACCGCGTGGCCTGTCATCTGGTGTAAAACAGATTGATATAAACCTGCCCGCCGGATTTCAGTCTTCGAGGATCCGGCGGGCTTCCATCTGCATTTTTTGCCCGACGCTTTTGGTCACGTCGATCACTTTTTGCGTCGCCGGCGAAAGAAACGCGCCTTCCAGCCAGGTGATGCCCACCCGACGTTCCATCACTAACTGATCGTTATCGATACGGATTAGCCGCGAAAGAAATTCTTCTTCGACCAAAATGTTTTCGGACAAAAAACTTAGCAAACCGCTTTTTGCGATCAGCCCCGGCACCGATGCCAGCGAGCTGATTTCCACTTTGACGTCTGGTGGCGAGCAATGATTTTCATAGAACATCTTATCCAGCCACTGGCGCATCGAGACGGTTTTCGCCGGTAAAATCCAGCCATAACGGCTGAGTTCGCGCAGACTGGCGGGTTTACCGGCCAGCGGATGGTCGCGTGAGGCCGCGACAATTACCCGGTCAGCGGTGACCGGCAGCTGCACTACCGGACTGTCGTAATTGACCAGCGGACCAATAATTACATCGATGGCATGACGTTCCAGCAACGTAAAAAGTACGTCGTTCATGCCGATCTGGATTTCCAGTTTCATATTCGGCACCTGCGATTGCAGCATTTTGCAGATTTCAGGGAGCAGGAATTGCGTTGCGGAACCGGAAACGCCGACGCGCACAATCCCGCCCGCGCCGCTGCTCAGTTCATTCATGATTTCGCCCAGCTCAAGGTAGGAACTTTGCAGCGCTAAACCACGCTGATAGAGCACCCGTCCTGCTTCGGTCAGTTCCAGCCCGCGACCTGCCCGTTTGAACAGTTTGATGTTCAGTTCTTTCTCTAAACGGGTGATGGATTTAGAAAGCGCAGGCTGAGTTATATTTAAATTTTGTGACGCAAGTCTCAAATTCATTATCTCTGCGGCTGTCACAAAATACTCTAAGTCTCTGTTATTTAACATTGATTCCTGAAATTCATCGATTTGATAATAAAATATAGTAGAAGGCATGAGAGGCAGGGTCAATAATCACGCCAACGTTGCAACGGGCAAGCCGTTTTCGCAACACGAACGCCAGCGAATTTACCTGTTTTTAAGTAAAATAAGAATCTAAGTGCATCTATGAAAATTGTTAATTTCACCATCAGTAAAGACCACACTAAAAGCTTCGGCATCTATAAAGAAGAGGGGATTGTCGATGTCGGCAGTCACTCAGGATGCCGCGATATTAACGAATTCATGGCACGCCATTCACTTTCCGGGCTGCAACGCTACGCTGATCTGCCTGCGGATCTTCAACTGAATGACATCAGTTTCCTGCCGGTTATCGACCGTCCGGGAAAAATCTTCGGCGTGGGCATGAATTACGCGGAAAAGCGCAAAGAATTTAATGAAACCAGCGACGCGCCAACCCTGTTTGTCCGTTTTGCAGATTCTCAGGTCGGCCATAACGGCACGATAATCAAACCGGCTTCTTCTGAGCAGTTTGATTATGAAGGTGAACTGGCGATTATTATCGGTCGCACCGGCCGCAATATTTCAGCAGAAAACGCACTCGATTTTGTCGCCGGTTACAGCTGTTATATGGATGGCTCAGTACGAGACTGGCAGCATAAATGGTATACCGCCGGGAAAAACTGGCCGTCGACGGGGGCGTTTGGCCCGTGGATGGTGACGCCGGATGAAGTGGGCGACCCGCAAAACCTGAGTATCAAAACCTGGCTTAACGACCGGCTGGTGCAGGACGATACGACCGCCAGCATGATCCACACTATTCCGCAGATGATTGCCTACATCAGCACATTTACTCAGCTTTCTCCGGGCGATGTGATCATGACCGGTTCACCGGGCGGCGTCGGTAAAACCCGCGTACCGCCGTTGTTCCTGCATGAGAATGACAAGATTGAAGTGGAAATCGAAAATATCGGACGTCTGACCAATCTTATTCAGAACGCACCGCTGTCTGAGATTTCGCATTCAAAGACAGCGGCCTGATAAACCTCAGCGCGTCTGATTAACCAGAGGCACCGATTGTTCGGTGCCTTTGTTTTTGACGACCATCAGATACGTCAGCGTAAACGACAGCCCCAGTGACAGCACCACGCCCATCAGAATGTAGATAAAATACGGACCGATGTAGGCGGGCAGGCTGAAAATACTCGACAGAATATAGCCGTACAACCGCACCCCGAAGAATGCGATAAATGCAGACGCCACAGAACTGCTGATGGTGGTGGCGATAAACGCTTTTTTGTAGCGCGTCAGCACGCCAAACAGCGCAGGTTCGGTGATCCCCAGCAGGCCGGAAATTGCTGCAGACAGCACCACGGATTTTTGCTCGCGGGTTTTGACGTGGAAGTAAATCGCAAACGTCGATCCGGCAATTGCCATGTTGGCCATAAACATCATCGGCATGAGCATGTCCCAGCCCTGATCGGTAAAGTTCTGCAACGCAATCGGTGTCATCGCATGATGCATACCGGTGAGGATCGCCACCGGGCGGATCGCACCGACAATAAATCCGGCAAATACTGCAGACACGTCAAACAATCCCTGAATGCCAAATGCCAGCAACTTACCGAGATAAATCCCCGCCGGACCGATCAGCGTCAGCGATACCAGCGCCGCAATGAACAGTGTCAGCGTGGGTGTAAACACGGTTTTCAGCACGTCCGGCATGATTCTGTCCACCCAGCGGTGGATGTAACTCAGCGCCAGCACAGAGAAAATCACCGGGATCACGCTCGCCGAATAGTTGAAAACGGATACCGGCAGCACATCCATAAAATACAATGCGGTAGGTGCGCCAGCAGTATGGCTGGCGAGCGCTTTCGCGGCGTCCATCAGCGTCGGATACATCAGACAGGCGGCCACGGCAGCGGCCAGGTATTCATTGGTTTTGAAGATCTTCGCCGCAGAAACCGCGAGGAAAAACGGCAGGAAGTAAAACACGCCGCTGGCGATCAAATCGATGATCATCACCGTTTCGCTTTTGGCTGAAATCACCTTCAGGGCGATCAGTCCGGCCAGCAACCCTTTGATCATCCCCGCGCCTGCAATCGCCGGAACGATCGGGCCGAACACACCGGAGACGGTATCCATGAACATCGAGATCAGACTTTTATGTCCTTTTGTGGAAACATTTCCTGTTGCAGCGGTGGAACTTGTAGTGACCGGCTCCAGTTGTGACACGATGGCTTCGTACCAGATATTCACCTTCGGGCCGATAATGATCTGCACCTGATCACTCTGGCTTTGTGCGCCCAGTACGCCGGGCAGATTTTTAATTTCTTCCCAGGCCACTTTATTTTCGTCACGTAAATCAAACCGCAGACGGGTCATACAATGCCAGACTTTATTAATATTTCCCGCACCGCCGACCAGTTTAATGACTGACTGCATTATTTCTGTATTCACCCTGAACCCCGCGACGAAAAAATGAATTATTCTTTATTTGATTGAAGGGGAGTGTAATGAGGGTGATTTTCAAAAACAAACCAATAAAACAGGATCTTCATCACAAAACTTCACTGCATGGCGCTTATTTTGCACATCAATGCCAAATTGGTCTGTTTTTTATCGAAAATACGCCGTGCTTTCAAACCAAAATAAAAGCCTGAATTTTAGGTTTACAAGCAGGATAAAAATACGTTGAAATAACGCCAATACGAATATTCCCGCCGCCTTTTTTATGAAAAGGAATAACGGTTTTTATTAAGGATTTATCATGCAGCCTGTGCTGATTACCAATATCGAATGCCAGATAATACGTCCCGATCGTCATAATTTAGTGGTGGTCAGAATTGAAACAGATCGTGGAGTCTTCGGTCTGGGCTGCGCGACATTCCAGCAGCGCCCGCTGGCGGTCAAACTGATGGTGGATGAATATCTCAAACCGCTGCTGATGGGACGCGATGCGAACCATATCGAAGATTTATGGCAGATGATGATGGTGAACGCTTACTGGCGTAACGGGCCGGTGATCAATAATGCTATCGCGGGTATTGATATGGCGTTGTGGGATATCAAAGGCAAACTGGCGAATATGCCGCTGTATCATTTGTTTGGCGGGAAATCGAAAGATGCGGTGACGGCGTACAGCCACGCAGCGGGTGAAACGCTGGAAGCATTGTACGGCGAAGTCGATCGTCTGCTAGCCGAAGGTTACCGCCACATCCGCTGTCAGCTGGGTTTTTACGGCGGCAATGCGCGTGATTTTCACAGCACCCGTGAACCGACGGCGGGTGCGTATTACGATCAGGATCAGTACATCGATAACACGCTGGCGATGTTCAAAGCGCTGCGTGAAAAATACGGCAATCAGTTCCACATTCTGCACGATGTTCATGAACGGCTGTTCCCGCAGCAGGCGGTGCAGTTCGCCAAAGCCGTTGAACAATACCGGCCTTACTTTATTGAAGACATTCTGCCGCCCGATCAGAACGAATGGCTGGCGCAGATCCGCAGCCAGACCGCCGTTCCGCTGGCAACCGGCGAGCTATTCAATAATCCTGCAGAATGGAAAGATCTGATTATCAACCGCCGGATCGACTTCATCCGCTGCCACGTTTCGCAAATCGGCGGCATCACGCCAGCCTTAAAACTGGCGCATTTCTGCCAGAGTTTTGGCGTGCGGCTCGCGTGGCATTGTCCGCCGGACATGACCCCGATTGGCGCTGCGGTAAATACGCATCTGAATATTCATCTGCATAATGCGGCAATCCAGGAATTTGTCGCGTATCCGGCTAACACGCAGCAGGTCTTTCCGGGCGCACGGGCACCAGAGAACGGTTATTTCTATCCGGGAGAAGAAGCGGGGATTGGCGTGGGCTTTAACCAACAGGCTGCGGCAGAATTTCCTGTGGTCTATCGTCCGCATGAATGGACGCAAAGCCGTCTGCCGGATGGCGTGATCCACACGCCTTAACGCGCTTACGTCTGGCGAAAAGCCAGATTGTCCTGATTAAACGGGATGACGTAGGTGCAGGAATAATCGATATCGACGATATCGCTGAACGCATAAACCTTGCCGCCCTGCAAAATACCTCTGTTGGTGATATGCATGGCGGCAATGCCTTTTTTACAGCCAAGTATTTGCGCCTGCTCTTTATTGATTGTGACGGCCTGGTAACGGGTCAGAGAATGCGAAATCGCGTAGCCCTTACTCAAAACATATTGCTGAATGGAATGCTCAATGGTTTTCTGATTCAAATCGGCAAACACTTCCGCGGGCATACGGGAATATTCAATCTGTACATTGCGCAGATTAATGCGCCGCAAGCGGGTGAACGCCCAAATAAAGTCGTCGTTGCTTAAACCGAATACCTGTTGTTCCTCTTTATCTGGCCGGCGCTTGTGCAATTCGAGCATTTTGAAACTGATTTCAGCGAATTTTTTCTCGGTCACAGAGTTGTAAATCAGCGGATTGCTGCTGACGCCCGCATTGATGTAAATTCCCGAACCCTGCACGATATGCACCGCTCCGATACTGACCAGCTTTTCCAGTGCCTTACGCACGGTAAAGCGCGAAACCCCGTATTCTTCCGCCAGCTGGCGCTCCGGGGGTAGCTTCTCCGGCACCGAACCGCTGTTCTGATAAATCTTGCTCAGTAAATCCTGAGCGATAAATTCGCTTTTTTTCATGGGGTTTCATCCGTGCGTGGAACAGGCATTTGAGCATGAGGAGGCGGTAGTGGGCAAATTACAGCGTATAAATTGTATTTATATTTTACAGCTTTCAGGCTGTATTTTGATTTTACAGCTTTTAGGGTGTAATGTGCTAAATACAGCCTATAATCTGTATAAGAACCGCGATACCAGAGCCAAAATAATGAATACAGTCTATCCGTTAAAAACACTTAACCAGCTCCGTCCGTTACTGGTGGGGTTCCGTAAGGAAAAAGGTCTGACGCAAAAGGATGTGTCAGAAAAACTGGGAGTGACTCAGCAGACGTATGCCCGGCTTGAGGCAAACCCTGCTACTGCCAGCCTTGACCGGCTGTTTCGGGTATTTAATGTATTAGGTATTGAGATGGTGTTTTCCTCACAATCCGATCCTGAAAAATCCTCTATGGAGGAAATTAAGCCGGATTATTTAAGTACGCCCGCCAGAAAGGAACAATGGTGATGATATGCGTCGTGCGCAGCAGCGTTTAGCGATATGGATGAACGGTATTCCTGTGGGGTACTGGGATAAGCAAAAAGGCGAGGATCGTTTACAGTATTCGCTGGAATGGACAGAAGACCCACAAGGGCGACCTTTGTCGCTTTCCCTGCCGTTTACGCCGGGTAATCAGGTGCATCGCACCTCTCTCAAAATCGTTATCACATGACGCCGCTGTACGATATTTTGTCAGCCTGGCCGGTGATTGGCCGGGGAAACAATAAGATCGCATGGCAGAAATGTAAGCTGGCTATGGCCGTCCGTGGCAGCAGTAATTATTACCTGATCAGCAAGATCCAGCGCAGACACTGGATTAAGCAGGGTGAGCAGAGCGGATTGGGGAAACGACAAATAGAAACCATGATTGATGAAATCATCGAACTCACCCCGGCCGTTATTGAAAATGTCGCGAGGCAATTGCCCGAATCGTTTCCGGCTGAACTGGCAGACGCCATCTTTACAGGAATGCAACAGCAGCGGGTCAGGCTGAAAGCACAGGCTTAACCTGTAAGTCTTCCCCAACAAAAAAGCCCGCCGGTCTGCACCGGCGGGCTTTGTCATTGACTGCTAAATCTTACTTTTCGTCAGGCAGTGCGTAGGCAATCACGTAGTCGCCGCGTTCTGCGGACTGACGTGCGCCACCGGCGCTGATGATGATGTATTGCTTACCGGTTTTCGGTGAAACGTAGGTCATCGGGCCAGACTGGCTGCCGACCGGCAGACGGGATTTCCAGATCTCTTTACCGTTTGCGGTATCAAACGCGCGCAGATAGAAATCCTGCGTACCCGCGAAGAACAGCAGGCCGGATTGCGTTGACAGGCTCGCACCCAGCGTTGGCATACCGACTTCCATTGGCATACGCATTTTGATGCCCAGCGGACCGGTGTCTTTCACCGTACCGACAGGAACCTGCCAGACGATTTTACCGGTTTTCAGGTTAACCGCAGACATAGTGCCGAACGGTGGTTTCTGGCAAGGAATGCCCAGCGGTGACAGGAAACGCTCGCGGACTGCGCCGTAAGGCGTACCGTCCATCGGCACCATCCCCATCTCGATGCCGCTCGCGCCGGTCGGAACCTGTGCACGCGGAACCATGTAGTTCGCCAGACCCAAACGCATATCATTCACGAACATGATGGCGTTGTTCGGGTCAACCGAGACGCTGCCCCAGTTCATGCCGCCCAGAGAACCCGGGAATTGCAGGGAACGATCCAGACCCGGAGGCGTGTAAACGCCTTCGTGACGCATGCCTTTAAACTCGATGCGGCACAGCAACTGATCCATCGGCGTTGCGCCCCACATATCAGATTCTTTCAGCGTCTGGTTGCCGATGTTTGGCATGCCGACAGAGAAAGGCTGCGTTTTGGAGTAGCGTTCGCCAGGGACGTTACCCTGCGGCACTTCGCGGTTTTCCACTTTCGCGACCGGCTGGCCGGTTTCGCGGTTCAGCATGAAGATCATGCCTTGTTTGGAGGTCTGCACCAGAACCGGCGTGCTGCCACCTTTGCCGTCCGGCAGATCATACAGCAGCGGCTGAGACGGCAGGTCGAAGTCCCACAGGTCGTGATGAGTGGTCTGGAACGTCCAGCGGACTTTACCGGTTGCCACGTCGACTGCAACGACTGAAGAACTGTATTTGTCATCCAGCTCAGTACGCGTGCCGCCGAAGAAGTCTGGCGTCGCGTTACCGGTTGGCATGTAAATCAGACCCAGTTTTGGATCGTAGGACATGGCCGACCAGACATTCGGGGTACCACGGGTGTAAGTCTGACCTTCCGGTGGCAATTTGGTGATGTTCGGATTACCCGGATCCCATGCCCATACCAGTGCGCCGGTATGCACGTCGAATGCACGGACCACGCCCGGAGGTTCGCCGGTAGAGAAGTTATCCGCTACGCGACCACCGACAACGACCACGTTACCCGCAACCAGCGGGGTAGAGGTTTGCTGATAGTAGCCTGGTTTGACTTCGCCCATGCCGACTTTCAGGTCAACCACGCCGTTGTCACCAAAATCAGCACAAGGCTTGCCGGTGTCAGCGTTGATGGCGATCAGACGCGCATCGATGGTTGGCAGGAACAGACGACGTTCGCAGGTAGCGCTGACGGTGCCGCCGGTGGCAGCAGGCGTTTGCGGTGCGTTAGTGGCAGGCGCGGCAGCTTCTGACGCTGCATTTGGCGTGGCCGGTTCAGCCGCAGGAGTTGCAGCGGGCTGTGCCGCCGGAGCCTGTGGCGCTGCGCCGTTAACGCTGCTGTTCTCGTAATAGCCCAGACCACGGCAACGCTGCCAGTTAGGTGCAGTCGAGTTGGAGTCGTAAGACCACAGCTTTTTACCGTCATCCACATTCAGGGCGATCACTTTGCTGTAAGCGGTACAAACAAACAGCTTGTCGCCGATTTGCAGCGGAGTGTTCTGGTCTTCAGCGCCGGAGCCGTTGCTCTGCGGGATATCACCGGTATGGGCAATCCACGCAACCTGAAGTTTATCCACGTTGGTTTTGTTGATCTGATCCAATGCAGCAAAACGGTCGCCAGCGGTAGTGTTACCCCAGTTTTCCCAGTTCTTCTGCTCTGCACCTTTATCTACCGGTTTCACCGGCGCCTGATCGTTGTCAGCGCTGATGATTGGCGTCGGCACGAAGGTGTTACCGAATGCGGCAATCAAGGCAACAGCCAGCACAGCCGCCAGCGAGAAGCTTGGCCCTTTACGTGCCACCAGACCCGCGCGTGCTTTCAGCAGCGGATAAGCCAGTGCGACCAGGAATGCCAGCACGCCGAAAGTGAACAGGCGGGAGAACAGAGGCCAGAACGTGAAGCCCGCGTCCCAGACAGCCCAGATAATAGAAAGCACAAAGGCCACGGCATACAGCCATGCACCTGAAGGCTTACCTTTAAAAATCAAAACGGCGGAAACGATGAGCGCCAGACCCATCAGCAGGAAGTAAACACTTCCTCCCAATGTGGCCAGATACGCGCCACCGATACCAAGTGTCAGACCGATGACGACCATCAGCGCACTCAGCAGCCAGAGGAGCCAGGTCCACTTGCTATTTGTTGTTGGCATGATTTATCTCACTGCATAGTTGTAGATAACTGTTGATGAAAAGAGGTAACACTTAATGACCACCCGTAATTAAATGAACCAAATAGAACAATTTCGCGCAAATAGTAATACTTCTCATCGAGGTTGTGAATGTGTAACGAAGAGTTTGAATTTAGGTAAATTATTATAGATTAGATCATTATTTATGCAGAGGAATTTTATGCGTTGATTTTAAAGAATAAAATAAAGTGTGTTATTCATTATTTTAATTAATACATAAGTGGATATACGTTTTTCATCTAACCGATAGCACCAACTGTCCGCTCATTTTTCGTCATTGATACTGAAATGTAACATTGTGGACTCATTGGTACGAATTAGGTGAACCTGACGGGAAGTTTTACAAATAGCCTTCGATTAAGGTCTTCATTTCTTTGGTGATATGTTCCACCAGACGACTTTTCGGGATCTGCGGCGGGAAAACGGCCAGATAGGCAATGCTGATATCCGGTGAAAAGGGTTTAAGAACCAGATCACTTTTATGGCTGCGGGCGGTGATGAAATCGACCACGCCGACGCCCAGGTTGTTACCTGCCATCACACAACAGTTATTGAGCGAGGTTTCGATCGGATTGTTCAGATACAAGTCGAGGCGGCTCATCACCTGATCAAGCTGTTCGCGCAACGGCGTTTTGCGTCCGGGAATAATAGGGCGGTAGCGCGTCAGATCCATCGCAGTCACCACGTCTTGTTTCGCCAGCGGATGGCGCGGCGACATCACGGCAACCGCTTTTGCCCGTGCCAGCATTTCCGCTTCCAGACCTTTCACATCCGGCTTGCCGAAAATGAACCCAACGTCGTACTGATTGCTGGTGACGACATCGGTGATATGCGTCGTGCTTTCGATGTCCAGAAACAGCGAGATATCGCCAATACTCTCAATCAGCGGCGGGAGAATATGCTCGACGCACAGCGCCGATAACGCTGCCACTGAACCAATGCGCAATACGCTGCCTTTGGAATGACGGATTTCGTCGGCGATATGTGAAATATGTTCAAGTCCGAGGTATAAACGCTCGACTTCGCGGTACAACTTGATCGCATCGTCACGCGGGATCAGCCCGCGACCGTCGCGGTCAAACAGCTTCAGATCCACGGCATATTCAAAGTCGCGGATCAGCCGGCTCACCGCAGGCTGGGTAATGTTCATCATATTCGCGGCTGCGGTAATGCTACCTGTCAGGATCACTTTGTGAAAAGCTTCGACCTGACGGGGATTAATTTTCATAATATATCCTCAGGATCCATAACATTTGTTTATGGATGTAACACAAAATACAATTTTCAATTCAGAAGTCCACCCCCTAGACTCCAATTTACGATCTGACACACATTGCCTGAAAATCTAAAATAATTAAGGGTTAAATGCATGAGAAAGTCCGTTCTGGCAGGAGTGCTTTCCTCAGCACTGGCCACGCTTTTCGTTTTTCATACCACTTCTGCACAGGCTGCTGATCTAAAAATCGGCCTTGCCGCGTCAACCACTTCAATGGATCCGCAATTTTATGTCGGTGGTGCCAACAGCGCCATGGCGCGTAATATTTTTGACGGTCTGGTGAATCAGGACGAAAAACAACACATCACGCCTGCGCTCGCGGTGTCATGGAAAGTGATTAACGACACCACATGGGAATTTGCCCTGCGGCCCGGCGTGAAATTCCACGACGGCAGCGATTTCACCGCCAAAGATGTGATTGCCAGCGTGAAACGCGTGGCGCTGGCGTCGAAAAACAGCCCGAGTGCTTATACGCCGTACGTGAATGACATCGCCGATGTCACCGAAGTGAATCCTTTAACGGTGAGAATTGTCACCAAAGCGCCAACACCTTTATTACTCAATAACTTAAGTCGTGTCGCTATTTTACCGGCGCGTCTTGAAACGGTCGGATCGCAAACCCTTAATGAAGGGAAAGACGTCATCGGTACCGGCCCGTTCAAATTTGTCAGCTGGACGCCGGACGATAACGTGGTACTGGCGCGTAACGACCAGTACTGGGGCGGCAAAGCCCAGTGGGATAACGTCACGCTGCGCGTGTTCAAAAACCCGAGCGCCCGTGTCGCCGCGATGCGTTCCGGTGATGTGGATATGATTGAAAGCGTGCCGACCGCGGACGGACGGGATCTGGGCAAACAAACCAGCCTGCATCTGGAGTCCGTTGCCGGTAACCGCATTTTGTATTTACACCCGGATCAGGATCGTGATGTGTCGCCCTTCGCCAAAGGGCCGGATGGCAGTAATCCGCTGAAAAAACGCGAAGTGCGTGAGGCGATGTCGCTGGCGATAAACCGTCAGGCGATTGTAGATCGCATTATGGACGGGCAGGGCGTTCCAGCGTCGCAGCTGGTGCCAAAAGGCTATTTCGGTTATACGCCGTCGATTGCCGAGCCGGTCTATGATCCGGCGAAAGCCAAACAACTGCTGGCGCAGGCCGGTTATCCGGACGGTTTCACGCTGACGTTCCATGCATCGAACGACCGCTATCCGAACGATTCCAAAATCGCCCAGGCGCTTGGCCAGATGTTCAGCCGTGTCGGCATTAAAACCGACGTCGTGACCATGCCGGGCAGCGTGTATTTCTCACGTGCGTCCAAACGCGATTTTAGCCTGATCATGGGCGGCGCGGCGATTGAAACCGGTGAAGCCTCCGGCGTGCTGGGGCCGTTGCTCGAAACCTTCGGGCCAAATGGCGGACAGGGCAACCGCGGACGCTACTCAAACCCTGAATTTGATAAAACACTGGCAAAAGCGCGGGAAACCCTCGACGACGGCCAGCGTGAAAAGTTGTTGCAGCAGGCCACAGAGATTGCGATGAAAGACGAAGGCACTATTCCGTTGCTGTTCCTTTCATACACCTGGGCGATGAAAACACCTTACACCTACGTTGGCCGTTCCGACGGCTATACGTTGCCGTACTTTGTGCATGAGAAACAATAAGCGCATAGTGCAGACCGAACCCAGGCGGGGAATACAGCACCAACACCAGGGCTGTACTAAAGTAGTAATTTAAGAAAAGAGAGAGAAGCTATGACTTCTTTTAGCGGTGTGTATCCCTATCTGGTTTCGCCTGTCACTGATGGCGGCCAGATAGACAAACCAGTGTTAACAGCGCTGGTCGAACATCTGATTAACATCGGCGTGCACGGTCTGACGCCGCTCGGCAGTACAGGTGAATTCGCTTATCTCAATGCAGAGCAACGCACGGAGATAGTGAAAACCGTCGTCGAAGCCGCTCGAGGCCGCGTTCCGGTAATCGCCGGAGTTGCAGCCACCACCATCCAGGACGCTGTCGCGCAAACCGCTCGCTACGCCGCTCTGGGTGTCGACGGTATTCTGGCGATACTTGAAGCGTATTTCCCGGTGCCCGAACAGGGCGTCGAGGATTATTTCCGTGCCATCGCGACTGCCGCAGGAAAACTGCCGGTCGTGCTGTACACCAATCCGCAGTTTCAGCGTTCTGATCTCAGCCTGCCGGTGATCGAGCGACTGAGCCACGTAGAAAACATCAACTATATTAAAGACGCCTCGACCAATACCGGCCGGTTGCTGTCGATTATCGAACGCACGCAGGGACGGATGCAGGTATTTGCCGCATCGGCGCATATTCCGGCGTGTGTGATGCTGATTGGCGGCGTGGGCTGGATGGCCGGTCCGGCATGTATTGTGCCAAAGCAAAGTCTGGCACTCTATGAGGCTGCGAAACAAGGCGACTGGAAGAAAGCGATGGAGTTGCAGCGTCCGCTGTGGCGCATCAACGAAATCTTTGCCAAATATTCGATTGCCGGTTGTATCAAAGCTGCACTGCAATTGCAGGGCTTTGCGGTAGGCGATCCGCTGCCGCCGCAGGTGCCATTAAACGAGGCGGCACGTCAGGAGATCGCTGAGGTTTTACGTTCCGTGGGGGCGCTGTGAAAACTATACCGGTTATCATTGATTGCGATCCGGGCATTGATGATGCCATTGCGCTGCTCAGCGCGTTCGTTGCTCCGCAGCTGACTATTCTCGGTATCTGCACGGTGTGCGGCAATCAGCCGCTGGCGAATACCACCCGCAACGCGCTGCAAATCACTGAGCTGGGATACCGGCTGGATATTCCGGTGTTTGCCGGATGTCATCAGCCGATGCTGCGTGCGCCGATCCACGGCCAGTTTCACGGCGAAAACGGCCTTGGCAATACTGCCTTTCCCGCGCCGCAAAAATCCGCTGAATCCCTTCATGCCGTTAATTTTCTGATTAATAGCTGCGAGCAGGCGATTGCCAGCCAGCAACCGCTGACACTGTGCGTACTCGGGCCGCTGACCAATATGGCGACGGCTCTGCGCATGAAACCTGACATCGCCGCCGGTATCGGTCGCGTCGTGTTAATGGGCGGCGCATACCGCGAAGCCGGTAACCGCACCATGACGTCAGAATTCAATATGCTGGCCGATCCGCATGCTGCGCATATTGTGTTTTCATCAGGTCTTAATATTACCGCGTTGCCGCTCGACGCAACGCATCAGGTGATCCTGACGCCGGAACATGTGGCGAAATTCATTAAAGTCTCAGGACGGATTTCAGCGCAACTGGGTGAGTTAATGGCGTTCTGGGACCGCAACGACGTGCGCCGTTACGGTTCACGCGGCGGGCCATTGCACGATCCGCTGGTGATTGCTTACGTGCTGGCACCGGAACTGTTCGGCACCGAAAAAGCCCGGGTATTTGTCGAGCACGACAGCGAACTGTGTATGGGTCAAACCGTCGCCGACTGGTATGGAAAGTCGGGAATGACGCCCAACGTTGAGATCGTCACACGTGTAGAAACGAACAAAGTTTTTGCGCTGTTTTACGAGCTGCTTTCACGTTATGCCGGGAAATAATCTATGAGCCAGCGCATCATTATTGACACCGATCCCGGCGTAGATGACGCCATCGCCATCTGGCTTGCACTGGCGTCCCCTGAGCTTAATGTGCTTGGCGTGACCGTGGTCGCGGGCAATGTGGCGCTGAAAAACAGCGTGCGCAACGCCTGCAAGATTGTCGCGTTGTCCGGCAATACGCACATACCGGTTTTTGCCGGCGCACCCGGTCCGCTGGTGCGCGAACAGGTTTATGGCAAATATGCGCACATCGGCGCATTTAAAGATGAACTGGTGCCTGACACGGAACTGCAACCGCAGGCTGAACACGCCGTTGATTTTCTGGTGCGGACCTTACGACAGGCCGCGCAAGATAACAGCCCGATCACGGTGTGCGTCATCGGTCCGATGACCAATATCGCGCTGGCGCTGGGGATGCATCCGGACGTCGCGCGCGGCATTAAGCACATCGTCACAATGAGTTGCGCGTTTACTGCGCTCGGGCATCGTGTGCCGTGGGCGGAATTCAACGTGTATGCCGATCCTCACGCCGCCGAAAAAGTGTTTAACAGCGGCGTTCCGCTCGTCATCATGCCTCTGGACATGACCTTCCAGGCGCTGATCAGCAAAGATGATATCGAGGCGTTAAAACAGGACGGCGGGTTACCGGGCGAATCTGTTGCTGCTTTACTCAATGCGTTTGACCGCAGTGACCTCAACCGGTTTGGCCGGGAAGGCGGGCCGGTACATGACGCCACCGTCGTCGCATGGCTTTTGCAACCCGGTCTGTTTGAAGGCCAGCCTGCCCGCGTGGGGGTAGAAATCTCGGGTAAAACAGCTGGTTATACTTATGCGGATTTCTGGAACAAACTGTCGACGCCGCCTAACGCCACGGTCATGCAAAAAGTGGATGAATACGGTTTTTTCAGCCTGATGCGCCGCGTTTTTTCACGATACGGCAGCCGTGATGGCGACGCACAGGCATGAGCCGTTATCTGCTGGGGCGCTTCGGACAAACATTACTGACGCTGCTGGTGATGTCGTTGCTGGTTTTTGGTGGCGTCTATCTGGTCGGCAATCCCGTCGATTTACTGCTCAGCACCACCGCGACGCCCGCCGAACGCCTGAATGTGATCCAGTCATTTGGCCTCGATAAACCGGTGTGGGAGCAATATGGCCTGTTCGTGGTCAACGCCTTGCACGGCGATATGGGCAACTCCTTTATCTACAATCAGCCCGCGCTGCACCTGATTTTTCAGCGTATGCCCGCCACGCTCGAGCTGGCGCTGGTAGCCTTTATTCTGGCGCTGGTGATTGGCATTCCGCTCGGCGTGTATGCCGGTTTGCGCCCTGATGGCTGGTTATCGAAGTCGATCATGACCGTTTCAATCTTAGGCTTCAGCCTGCCGACGTTCTGGATTGGCCTGATGATGATCATGCTGTTCAGCGTCAAACTGGGCGTTCTTCCGGCCTCCGGACGCGGCGCGACGGTGGACGTTTTCGGCGTTCCGCTCAGCCTGTTTACCGCCGATGGCCTCGCGCATCTTATCCTGCCCGCCTTCAATCTGGCGCTGTTCAAAATCTCGCTGATTATCCGCCTGACGCGAGCCGGTGTGCTTGAATGCCTGCAACAGGATTTCATCCGTTTTGCCCGCGCCAAGGGCTTATCTGAAAGCCGCATCGTGCTGGTTCACGTCCTGAAAAATACCCTGATCCCGCTGATTACCGTCATCGGCCTTGAACTGGGTTCGCTGATTGCTTTCGCCGTGGTTACCGAAACCATTTACGCCTGGCCGGGCATGGGCAAGCTGATCATTGATTCTATCGCCGTGCTGGATCGTCCGGTGATCCTGGCCTATCTGATGATAACTGTGGTGATGTTCAGCCTGATTAACCTGCTGGTAGATGTGCTGTATGTGCTGGTGGATCCGCGCGTCCGGCTGGGGAGTGAGAACTGATGGCGTCTGAATCCGTTCACTCGCGCAGCACCGTTCAGGGCAAACCGCATTCGGCGTTTTACAACACTGCGCGCGCGCTACTGCGCAATAAATTCTCTCTGTGCGGGCTGATTATTTTAGGCATCGCCATTGTGCTCTCCGCGCTGGCACCGTGGATTTCGCCGCAAAATCCGTATGATTTAGCGCAGCTCGATATCATGGATGGCCGCCTGAAACCGGGCACCGCCAGCCTGAGCGGGATGATTTACTGGCTCGGCACCGACGACCAGGGGCGCGATTTACTCAGTGCTATTTTGTACGGCACGCGTACCAGCCTGCTGGTCGGCGTTTCCAGCGCGGTGATTGCGCTGACCCTCGGCGCGGCTTTAGGGCTAGTCAGCGCTTATGTTGGTGGTAAAACGGACGCGCTGATCATGCGCATTGTCGATATCCAGCTGAGCTTTCCGCCGATACTGATTGCGCTGATTTTACTGGCGGTGCTCGGGCAGGGTGTCGATAAAATCATTCTGGCGCTGGTGGTCACACAATGGGCGTATTACGCACGCACCATTCGTGGCTCGGCGCTGCTCGAACGCCGCCGCAGCTACGTGGACGCTGCGCGCAGCATGGCGCTTTCCAGTCCGCGCATTCTGTTCCGCCATATTCTGCCCAACTGCCTGCCGCCGCTGATTGTGGTGGCGACCATGCGCATTGCTTACGCCATCATGCTTGAAGCCACGTTGTCGTTTCTCGGCATCGGTCTGCCGGTCACCGAACCGTCGCTCGGCCTGCTGATCGCCAACGGCTTTGATTACCTGATGTCCGGTGATTACTGGATAAGCTTCTTCCCCGGCGTCACGCTGCTGGTGCTGATCGTCGCCATCAACTTAGTCGGTGACGCCCTGCGCGACATCCTCAACCCGCGGAATAAGGATTGATGATGCATAACCCGGTTTTACAGGTCGATAAGCTGAATACCGCGTTTTCCGTGGACGGCGAATGGCTGAATGTGGTGCGGGATCTTTCCTTCTCGATTGGCCCGAAAGAAACACTGGCGCTGGTGGGTGAATCCGGGTCCGGTAAAAGTGTCACGGCGATGTCCGTCATGCGTTTGCTGGATGAAAAACAGACCCGTTATTCCGGCCGCATCCGGTTTGACGGCCAGGATTTACTGAGCCTGAACCGCGCGCAGATGCAAAGCATTCGCGGTAACCGTATCGGCATGATTTTTCAGGAACCGATGACCAGCCTGAATCCGGTGCTGAAAATCGGCGTGCAAATTACCGAAGTGTTGAAACGGCATCGCGGCATGGACGATAAAACCGCCCGCGCCGAAGCCGTGCGCCTGCTGGAAAAAGTGCGTATTCCGGCCGCTACCTCGCGGCTGAATGAATATCCGCTGAGCTTTTCCGGCGGCATGCGTCAGCGCGTGGTGATCGCCATCGCGCTGGCCTGTAACCCGCGTTTGCTGATTGCTGACGAACCCACAACGGCGCTGGATGTGACCATTCAGGCGCAAATTCTGGCGCTGATTAAATCGTTGCAGGAAGAAGAGGGCATGTCCGTTCTGTTCATCACGCACGATATGGGCGTGGTGGCAGAAGTGGCGGACCGCACGCTGGTGATGCACCGGGGTGAAGCCGTGGAACAAGCGACCACGCGGGAAATCTTTCATCTGCCCAAACATCCTTATACGTGCGCATTACTTTCTGCGGTGCCGCGACTGGGCGCGATGAAGGGAATAACGTTGCCGAAACGCTTCCCGCTCACCGACATGCAAACCGGTGAACCGCAGCCGGTGGCGGAGTCTGTCGATACGCTGCGCACCGGTCAGCCGGTACTGGAGGTCAAAAATCTGGTGACGCGTTTTGATGTGAAATCCGGCCTGCTGCGCCGGGTTTCTGCCCGGGTGCATGCGGTGGAAGACCTGTCATTCAGCCTGCAACAGGGCGAAACGCTTTCACTGGTCGGCGAATCCGGCTGCGGGAAATCCACCACCGGACGCACGATTTTACGCCTCACCGAAGCCACCTCCGGTGACGTGCTGATTACCGGACAAGACATCCGCCGGGCGGACAGCGCACGGCTGGCGGAAATCCGCACCCAGGCGCAGATGATTTTTCAGGATCCGTACGAAAGCCTGAACCCGAGAATGCGTATCGGCCAGGCGATTGCCGAACCGATGATAAGCCTCGGGCTGCATGACGCACAAAGCGCGAAGCATCGCGTGGCGCAACTGCTGGAACAGGTAGGATTGCAAAGCAATATGGCAACACGTTTTCCGCATCAGTTTTCCGGTGGACAGCGGCAGCGCATCTGCATTGCCCGTGCGCTGGCGCTGGAACCGAAAATGATCATCGCCGATGAGGCCGTGTCAGCGCTGGATGTGTCGGTCAAAGCGCAGGTGATCAATCTGATGCTCGATCTTCAGCAGGAACTTGGCCTTTCGTATCTGTTTATCTCACACGATATGGCCGTCGTTGAGCGCATCAGCCACCGTGTGGCGGTCATGTTTCTGGGCGAAATTGTGGAAATCGGTTCGCGTGCCGACGTCTTCGATAATCCGCAGCACGCGTATACCCGTAAACTGCTGGCCGCCGTGCCGGTGCCTGATCCGGATGTTCACCGTAAACGCACTGTGGTGCCGGAAGAACTCGCCAGCCCGCTGCGTCCGGCCACCTATGAGCCGCCGGCGCGTCATTACCGCGAGGTCAGTGACGGGCATTTCGTGCAGCTATGATTGCGATTTATCCAGCTGTCGCCAGCGCCTGAACCACGAATGCCGGACCGGATGCACCAGCGCGTGCAAGGCCCGTGCGTAATCAAGCATCAGACCCGGCGTCCATGCCATGGTGGTGGCACGTTTTCTTAGCTGGGCGGCAATCCACAACTCAGGCATAAAAAATAACTTCAGGAAATGCAGCCAGCCTCCGCGGCTGGAAATAACGCCCTCAAGCGCGGCTTCAAGGCCGTAAGCCACGCTGCTGGAGCAGTTGCGCCAGGTCAGGTTGTAAATCACCAGCTGGCGATAACTATCCCAGAACTGCTGCAACGCCTGCGCGTTAAAATCACTGAACACAATTTTGCGGTCTGAATCACACCAGCCCGCGGCCTCGCTGACATAACTCTTCTGGAAAAGCCCCGGCACGTTGTTTTCCTGAATGGCTTTCAGAGTATTGAAAAACTCGGCGGGGGAACGCTCAATATCGACCGCAGGATAAAGGCTGATGTAAAGATCCGGCGGCATTTCCAGCGCGGCATGGCCGGTAGAAATCACCCCATGCACGTCTACGGCGGCGATATAACGGTTGAATACCGGGCGCGGAACCGGGGAGTTCGCCGCAGAGCCTTCCGGTGTCCAGATATGCACAATCAGCGCACCCTCAGAACGGCTATTCACCGAAACCGGCGGGATGACGGGGATCAGGCCGGGCGGCGCCATCAGGGCGGAAAGCGTGACGCCATCCCGCATTTTAAAGGCGCGGTAGGCCAGCGGAATACACTGGATCCCCCCGAGGATCATGATCATACCGACAAACTGCGAAATCGTGCCGTGGTGATGGGTGGGATAGGGAAGAAACAGAAACAGGGCAAAAATCAGCTGCGCAACGCCGCTGAAAAACACCTGACGCCAGCGGTCATACCGCACCACCCAGGCCGACGCCATCACAAAAAGACCGGTGATGAAAAACGCGAAACCAAACAAAATCGCCAGCAGCAGATTACTGCTGTCACGACCTGAAAGGATCAGCACGGCGATAAAGCAAAATATGCCGCCCTTAAAATAGAATACTGACTTCTTCGCCCCGGCGGCACCTCCGGCCAGAAAGAGCGTCACCAGACTTTCTGCCAGCAGGATCAGACCGAAGACATGAAAAGGAAAGTAGCGCATTCCTTCCAGACCATCCATAAAAACAGTCACGCCCAGTCCGCCCCATAACACGCCAATAATGGCCAGAACCGGCGCGGATTTATGCACAAAATTGGCACCCATCAACAACAGCGCAAGTTGCAGCATCGTTTACGCCTCCCTGACCGTGCGGGTGAATGCCCGGTTGGGCAATTCTTCTGACCAGGAGCCAATAATCACCACACCTTCCGGTTGCGGCAGGCCGGTCAGTTTCGTTTCCTGAAGCTGTATTTTTATTGCCGGTGAGAGCCGTATCAGGAAAGAGAACGTGTCTGTTACGCTGCCGCCGTGGCTGATCGTTTCCCAGCGGGCGCGCATTCGTTTTTGATCGTCAGGTGAAAGCAGGGCCAGAAGCTGATCCACATGATGGAGCTTCAGAAGATGTTGCGTAAGCGATGTTGATGAAGTCTGGTCCCAGGTGAGACGGCCGCTGTGCGGGATCAGATAATATGAGGACACCATGCCCGGCACATGCCGCTTAAGCACGTACACAAAATTCAGCAGCAGGGCCGTACCTGAGAGATAGCACTGCGCCAGCAACAGCGGTTCTCCCGTCCGTAAGCCCGGAATAAACAGCGGACCAAGACGGTGCCAGGAGCAATAGATGACAATCACACAAAAGGTGAGAAAGGAGAGCGCACCGGGCCGGTTACCACTGACAACCGGGATGGCAATCATAATCATGACCGGGATGCAGGCCAGGATAAAATGTAGCGCTTCGCTGCGGGCATCACCAAAAGGCTGACTGAAAACCCAGGCAGCGCTGAGACATAACGCTATCCATAATCCGCCGCCAGTCAGACATTTACGCAGAACAAAGGGTTCCGGCTTCCAGAATAAGCCCATGATAATGGTGGTCAGTAAAATGGTGCCGACCACATTCGCTGACCACCAGATCCACAGCGTCTGAACAAAATTGATATTGTGACGAAACAGCACCCATCCCGCACCAGCAGCGGCGGCGAAGGCGCTGATTACCACAGTGGCGCACAGCCAGATCACCACGTTATACAGCATGTCATCCGGGCGCCTGAAGCGCCGCACAAACCAGGCGATGGCGAAATCATTCCCGAGTGAAATCACCGAATGCACCAGCGAAGTCTCAAGCGAGTGCCGCATCGTGACATCCAGAATCGTACGCACGATTAACAGCCCAACAAACAGAGGCGGCCAGAACCGGCGCGGTGTTAGCAGAAACGCGGCAACGGCGAGGCCGGCAGGAAACCAGACAAACGAAACCCGGCTCGCGGGATCATCCAGAAACAGAGAGATGTACCCGAGGGAAAAATAGAGCAGGCACCAAACCAGCAGTTGCAGACAGAATTTAGCAGGAGACACAGTGACCTCGGGGCAGATTCCACGCGTTGAGTTGTAGCTAAAGCGTAGAACAAATGGATCCTGCTGAGAGGATTTTAGAATACTGGGATCCTGTTACACGAATTAGTTACAACATACTTATATGTGGAGGAATTTTCTGATCGGCGTTATCTGTATGTGCCTTTTTCGTTTTCGCGTCCGCACGCCTCTGCAGCCCGCATCGCAGGCGGGGACTGGCTTATCTGCATGGCGGATAAGAAATACCCTAACAGTCATTATGAAAATGCCTTGACCCTGTGATAGTGATCACGTTTATTACGTTCTAATTACAAAACAACATACCCGAAATAATTCGAATTGCAGGAAGGCGGCAAGCGAGTGAATCCCGATGAGCTTACTAAAGTAAGTGATTCGGGTGAGCAAGTGCAGCCAACGCATCTGCAATTTGAAGAATGAAGGGGATAAGGATAATAAATGACTGAGTGCTCATCGCTGGACACCCGGCCAGAAACCTCTGCTTTCCGCCGCTGGCTGGCGGTATTCTCACTAGCCTGCGGCACATTCGCGCTGGTTAATACCGAATTTCTGCCGATCGGATTACTTTCGCCGATCGCGCAATCTCTGGGTGTCACTGAAGGTCATGCCGGACTGGCGGTGATGCTGCCCGGTTTAGTGGCGGCAATTTCTGCGCCGCTGATCATGCTGTTTGCCCGCAAAATGGATCGTCGCAACCTGCTGTTGCTGCTTTCCGCGACGGTCATTGTGGCCAACGGTATTGCCGTCATGGCGGACTCATTCAACATTTTGCTGATCGGACGCATTATTCTGGGCGTCGGCGTGGGGGGCTTCTGGTCGTTTGCTATTCCGTCCGGGCGGCGGCTGGTGTCCGAAGAGCAGGGCGCACGCGCTATTTCGCTGATCACCGCAGGCGTGGCAGTCGGTACGGTTGCGGGCGTACCGGCGGGCGCGTTTATCGGCGATCTGTTTGGCTGGCGCATGGCATTTACTCTCAATGCCGTGCTGGCGCTGGTCTTCTTCGTACTGCAATGGCTGGCGCTGCCGTCGTTGCCCGCGCAGCAATCTATCGGCCTGCGCGCGATGCTGGGCGTCACTAAAGTCGCGGGGATCCGTTACGCGCTTATCATCGGCATCTTCATGGCGGGCGGTCATTTTGCTGCCTATACCTACCTCGAACCCTGGCTGCGGTTCAATCTGCATCTTTCCGCCAGTGATATCTCGTTGTTGCTGATGGGCTACGGTGTTGCCGGGCTGGTGGGTACGCTGACGACTGAAATCAGTGTTCGCGAGTTCGGTGTAAAGAGAGCGTTTATGCTCAATATGCTGCTGCTGAGTGTTTCTGTGCTGGTGTTGTCGCTGTTCCAGGTGCCGTTAGCACTGGCCTGTGCGCTGGTGATCCTCTGGGGATTAGCGTTTGGCGCGTTGCCGGTGTGTCTGAATATCTGGACGTATCAGGCGTCGCCTGCGCTTTTCGAAACCGGTTCGGCGCTGCTGGTGTGTGTTTTCCAGACCTCGCTGGCGCTTGGCGCATTGTTTGGCGGGATCCTCGCAGACAATTCAGGCGTGAGCAGCGCCTTCCTGCTTGGCGGTGTACTGACATTGCTGGCGGGGATCACGATTTTCCTCTCCCGTCCGCAGCCCGTGACGTTGCACGGTGCTTCAGAATGATCGGATAACGATCAGGAAATCTTTCCACATTTGAAATTTCTGCCCTTTCAAAGCCCGTATATTGGACTGCACCCCAAAAGTTGGACACCCAACTGAGTAAGGTGCAGTTTTTTATGGCGAAGCCAAAATATACCCTCGAAACCAGAATGGCTGTGGTCAGCCATTACCTCTACGGCAATGACGGGACAC
>Ga0308172_1000346_pt1 | contig 67069 bp, 55 predicted proteins | sample PhyGR2_FD_202134 | JGI IMG/M metagenome (GOLD analysis project Ga0308172, IMG submission 202134) | Phyllosphere microbial communities from UC Gill Tract Community Farm, Albany, California, United States - DLSLSG.R2 | ecosystem: Host-associated > Plants > Phyllosphere > Unclassified | place: USA... | reverse complement strand
CCGCCGACCAGATCGGCCACCGCGTCCGACGCGGTTCCCGAGGCGGACGACCCATCGGCTACGACCGCAACGACTACCGAAACCGCAACGTCATCGAACGCCGCTTCGCCACCCTCAAACAATGGCGCGGCATCGCCACCCGCTACGACAAACTCGCCACCGTCTACCGCTCAGCAGCCGTTCTCAACGCCGTCATCGCCTGGGCACGGCATTTGGGAGACGCGCCCTAGTCGCCCAACCGGTTGCGCGTGCGCATCGCGCGTTCGGCCTCGCGCTTGTCTTCGCGCTCACGGATCGTCTGCCGCTTCTCGAACTCGCGCTTGCCCTTCGCGACCGCGATCTCGACCTTGGCACGCCCGTCGAGGAAGTACAGCCGCAGCGGGACGAGCGTGTACCCGCCGGCAGCGACCGCGTGCGAAAGCTTGACGATCTCTTCCTTGTGCAGCAGCAGCTTGCGGGTGCGCTTGGCCGAGTGGTTCGTCCAGTGGCCCTGCGAGTACTCCGGGATGTGGACGGCGTCGAGGAACGCCTGCCCACCATCGATGTACGCATAGCCGTCGGTGAGGTTCGCACGCCCCTGGCGCAGCGACTTCACCTCGGTGCCTGTCAGGACCAGTCCGGCTTCGTACGTCTTCTCGATGGCGTAGTCGTGACGCGCCTTCTTGTTCGACGCGATGAGCTTCTCCCCCTGCTCACGAGGCATGGTGCCACCTCCTCATGATCATGGGCACACAAAGCCCCTCAGCTTACAGGACGGCGGATGCCGCGGCATCCGGAATCAGGTGCGCAGCCAGCGACGGATGGCGAAGCCCGCGCTGAGTGCCGACAGCACGACGCCGATCACGACGATGACCGGTACGACGAGCGCGACATCGGAGAGCCCGACCCACGACGTGATGAACGAGATCCGGTCGCGCAGGTACCGCTCGACCCCGACCTGCACGATGGCCCACACCGCGACGCTCGCGAGCGCCGAGCCGATGAGCGCCGCGAGGACGCCCTCGAGGATGAAGGGCGTCTGGATGAAGCGGTTGGACGCGCCCACCAGGCGCATGATCCCCAGCTCGCGGCGTCGCGCGAACGCGGAGAGGCGAATCGTGGTGGCGATGAGCAGGACGGCAGCGATGAGCATGAGACCGGCGATGCCGACCGCGACGTAGGTGGCGACGGTCAGCGACTGGAACAGCGGCTCGAGGTACTGCATCTGGTTCTTCACCTCTTCGACTCCCGTCTGGCCGCTGAACGCCTCGGTGATCACGTCGGACTGATTCTGGTCGACGAGGTTGATGTAGAACGTGGCGTTGAACTGGTCGGGGGTCACGACGCCGGCGATGTCGGACGACAGCAGCCCCTGGGCGCTCTGGAACGCCTCCTCGCTGGTCGAGAACGTGTAGTCGCGGATCAGCGGCCGGAGGGCATCACCGTCGAGCGTCGCGCGCACCGCGTCGATCTGCTCCTGCGTGGCCGCTTCGCCCGCGTTGCAGGTCGGCTGATCCGACACCGTCGAGCACATGAACACCGCCACCTGGGCGCGGTCGGCCCAGTACGACTGCATCTTGCCGATCTGCATCTGCATCAGCATGGCCGCACCGACGAAGGTCAGCGAGACGAAGGTCACGAGGATGACCGAGATCACCATCGACGCGTTGCGACGGAGGCCCGTGAAGGCCTCCGAGAGGATGAGCCCGAACCTCATGACGTGGGTCCCACTTCGTCGTCGCGGTCTTTCTTCTCGGCGAGTCCGAGCTTGTCGGCGAGGCCGAGCGCGTCGACCTCGGGCGTGCTCACGGGGATTGAGCGCGTGTTCGTCCCGGGTTCACGCGGCTCGGTCGCCGCGGGCGTCGTCACGGTGGGTTCGACAGAGGCCGCCGGTTCCGACCCCTCCGGGCCGCGCAGGGGCTCGACCGGACCGGTGATGCTGGTGACCTCTCGCTGCACCTCGAGGACGGCGGTGAGCGCCGCGACGGCCGCGGCCCCCTTCTCGACCTCCGGAGCGAGGACGGGCAGGCCCGAGCGATCGCCGTAGCCGCCGTGACGCTCGTCGCGCACCATCTCGCCGTTGCTGAGCTCGATGACGCGCCGCTGCATCTGGTCGACGAACCCCGCCTCGTGCGTCGCCATGACGACGGTCGTCCCGCCGGCGTTGATGCGCGCGAGCAGGCGCATGATGTCGATCGAGGTGGCGGGGTCGAGGTTTCCGGTGGGCTCGTCGGCGAGGAGCACCTGCGGGCGGTTCACCAGGGCGCGGGCGATCGCGACGCGCTGCTGCTCGCCGCCCGAGAGCTCGTGCGGCAGACGCTTCTCCTTGCCGTCGAGACCGACGAGCGCAAGCACCTCGGGAACGGCCTGCTGCACGAATCCGCGCGAGGCGCCGGTCACCTGCAGCGTGAAGGCGACGTTCTGGTGCACGGTCTTGTTCGGCAGGAGGCGGAAGTCCTGGAACACCGACCCGATGTGCCGACGGAAGTAGGGAACCTTGCGGTTCGACAGGGTGCGCAGGTCGCGTCCGAGCACGACCACGCGTCCCTCGCTGGGGGTCTCCGCCCGCAGGATCAACTGCAGACACGAGGACTTCCCGGAGCCCGAGGCGCCGACGAGGAAGACGAACTCTCCGCGCTGCACCTCGAAGTCGACTGCGCTCAGCGCGGGCTTCGTGGTGCCGCGATACCGCTTGGTGACATTCTCGAACCGGATCATGGCTCGACGAGCCTAAGCGCGGGTTCCGGACACGGGGTCAGGACGCGCCGTGTCGCGAAACGGAGAGAACCCTATGGATGCCGGGCTCGTGGCATCCACAGGGTTCTCTGTCGTCGCGCGCACGCGTCAGTCGTCGTCCTTGCGCTTGCGCCACCGGATGCCGGCCGCGATGAGGCCGTCGAGATCTCCGTCGAAGACCACCGCGGGGTTTCCGACCTCGTAGCCGGTGCGCAGATCTTTCACGAGCTGCTGGCCGTACAGGAAGTACGAGCGCATCTGATCGCCCCAGCTCGCGGTGATCGTGCCGGCGAGCTCCTTCTTCTTCGCCGCTTCTTCTTCGCGCTTGAGCAGGAGCAGGCGGGTCTGGAGCACGCGCATGGCGGCGGCGCGGTTCTGGATCTGCGACTTCTCGTTCTGCATCGAGACGACGAGACCGGTGGGGATGTGGGTGATGCGCACGGCCGAGTCGGTCGTGTTGACCGACTGCCCGCCGGGGCCCGACGAGCGGAAGACGTCGACGCGGATGTCCCCCTCGGGAACCTCGACCTCGACGGCTTCCTCCATCACGGGGATGACCTCGACGGCCGCGAAGCTCGTCTGGCGCTTGTCGGCCCCGCCGAAGGGGCTGATGCGCGCGAGGCGGTGCGTGCCGGCCTCGACCGACAGCGTGCCGTAGGCGTAGGGCACGTCGATCTCGAACGTGGCCGACTTGATGCCGGCGCCCTCGGCGTACGAGGTGTCCATCACCTTGACGGGGTACTTGTGACGCTCGGCCCAGCGCAGGTACATGCGCAGCAGCATCTCGGCGAAGTCGGTCGCGTCGTCGCCGCCCGCGCCGGAGCGAATGGTGACGACAGCCGAGCGCGCGTCGTACTCGCCGTCGAGGAGGGTCTGCACCTCGAGCTGACCGATGACGTCCTTCAGGGCCGCGAGCTCGCGGCGGGCCTCGTCGGCGCTGTCTTCGTCGTCCATCTCGATGGCGAGCTCGACGAGCACCTCGAGGTCGTCGAGACGCTGCTCGATCTCGGTGATGCGCTTGAGCTCGGCCTGACGGTGGCTGAGCCGGCTGGTCACCTTCTGCGCGTTGTCGACGTTGTCCCAGAGGTCGGGAGCGCCGGCCTCTTCGCTGAGGCGGGCGATGTCGGCGGTGAGTGCGTCGACGTCGACCACGGCCTGGATATCGGCGAAGGTCGAGCGAAGAGCCTGGATGTCAGCGGTCAGATCGAGTTCGAGCATTTGGAATCAGCCTATCGTGGAGACGGTGACCGCCGACTCTCCCCGGAACGTGCTGGTGCGCTTCGCCCCCATGATCTACGGCCCCACCCTGCTCTTCGCGCTGGGCGAAGGCGCCGTCATCCCCCTCATCCCGGTCATCGCGAACCGGCTGGGTGCCGACGTCGCGCTGGCCGCCCTGGTCGCCGCGGCCCTGGTCGTGGGCCAGCTCTGCGGGAACATCCCCGCCGGCTGGGCCGTCGCGCGCTTCGGCGAGCGTCTGACCATGGGCGTCGCGGGCATCGTGATCCTGGGCGGCCTCGTCGGGGTCGTGTTCGCGGGAACGCTCGCGATCTTCGCGGCCGCGGTGTTCCTCATCGGATTCTGCGCGGCCTCCTTCGCACTCGCCCGCCACTCGTTCATGACCACCCGCGTCCCCCTGCATTTCCGCGCGCGTGCGCTGTCGCTCCTGGGTGGGACCTTCCGTCTCGGCATGTTCGTGGGGCCGTTCATCTCCGCGGCGCTGCTGGGGATCTTCGGGGACGAGACGGCATCCATCGTCTTCTTCGCCGTGTGCCAGGTCGCGACGATCCTGCTGGTGTTCCTTGGGCCCGATCCCGAGAAGGCCGTGCCCGTCGGTGCCGGCTCGCGGGCACGCGCGGGTGACGGCGACTCCCGAGACGCCGAAGACACCGGTGAGGCCGTCACCGGTGCGATCCCCACCGTCGAGCGCGCGGGCGTCCTCCGCACGATGTGGCGCTTCCGTGCAGTCCTCGCGCGACTCGGGCTCGCGGCGGCATCACTGTCGGCGGTCCGGTCGGCCAGGCAGGTGGTGCTCCCGCTGTGGGGCGTCTCGCTCGGACTGGACGCCTCCACGATCGCCGTCGTGGTCGGTGTCTCCGGCGCGATCGACTTCGCCCTCTTCTACGCCAGCGGACAGGTGATGGACCGTTTCGGGCGACTCTGGGCGGCCCTGCCGGCGATGGTGCTCATGGGGGCCGGATTCTTCGCTCTCGCCGTCACCCACGACCTCGACAGTGCCGCGATGTGGTTCGCGATGTTCGCCGCGGTCCTGGGTGTGGGCAACGGACTGTCCAGCGGCATCCTGCTCACCCTGGGAGCAGACATCGCTCCCCAGGACGAGCCCGCCGCATTCCTCGGATCGTGGCGCACGTTGACGGATGCCGGCGGCGCCGTCGCCCCGGTCCTGATCTCCGCCATCACCGCGGTCCTGTCGCTGTCGTTCGCCGTCGCCGCGATGGGCGTGATCGCCGCGCTCGGCGCGATCGGTTTCGTCCGCTGGGTGCCGCGTTACGTTCCGCGGAAACAGTGACTTTCGTCGCCGGATTTGTTTCCACCCCGTAAAAATTCCGGCGACTCTTGTCGATTTCGCCGATCTCCGGTCAGAATCATTCCGCGATCGTCTTCTCACGACGACGCGTCATTCCCCCCTGGATGATGCGGGCATCGCTGCCCGCGGAGAGGTGCATACCTGTGCCCAGAAACACCCTGCTCCCCCCGCCCCGGCGTCTTCGACGCGCGTCCGCGATCGCGGCGACCACCGCGCTCGTGGGAGGGGCGCTGATCATCGCCCCCGCCGCGTTCGCCGCCCCCGACGCGGAGGCCCCGAACGACCTGGGTCTGACCGGCGACGACGTCATGACGCACCTGACGCAGTTCTCAACCATCAGCGAGTCGTTCGCAGACCAGGGGTACCGCACCTGGAACGGCCCCGGGTACGAAGCCGCCGCGCAGTACGCCGAGCAGGTGCTCGAGGCCACCGGTGCCTTCACGGTGTCGCGGCAGAGCTTCGACGTGCCCTACTCGGAGTTCGGCGAAGCCTCGCTCACGGTCGACGGCACGACCTACGCCGGATCGCACTTCGACAACAGCGAGGGGACCGACGCGCCCTACACCGGCGCCCTCGCCCTGCCGCTCGGCGCAGACGGCAACCGCCTCGGCTGCGAGACGGCGGACTTCGCCGACGTCCCCGCGGGGGCGATCGTGCTCGTGCAGCGCGGCGTCTGCACGTTCGAGCTGAAGATCGACAACGCCTCCGCAGCCGGCGCGGGCGCGGTCTTCATCTACAACAACGAGCGTCCGGCCGAAGAGGGCGTCGCCCCCGAGGACCAGCTGACAAACGTCGGCTCGGGCCCGCGCAACGAAGAGGACTCCCCCGCTGCGACCCTCCCGCAGGCCAGCGGAGACACTCTCGCCGCGCTCGTGACGGCGGCGCCCGAGGGCGCGCCCGTCGAGGGCACCGCGGTCATCGAGAAGCAGTTCCTCGTCGGCCAGACTTTCAACATCATCGCCGACAGCACCGCGGGCGATCCCGACGACACCGTCGTCATCGGCGCGCACCTCGACGGTGTCGCCGAGGGACCGGGCGTGAACGACAACGCCTCGGGCTCCGCGGCGATCCTCGCCCTCGCCGAGAAGATCGCGGCATCCGAGGTCCCCAACGACAAGCGCATCCGCCTCGCCCTCTGGGGCGCGGAGGAGATCGGCCTGCTCGGATCGACCGCGTACGTCGACGACCTGGTCGCGAACGACCCGGACGAGTGGGCCCGCATCTCGTCCTACCTCAACTACGACATGATCGGCTCGGAGAACTTCACGGTGGGCGTCTACGACGCCGACCGCTCGACGTTCCCCGCCGAGGGCGTGAAGATCCCCGACGGGTCGGAGGAGATCGAGAAGATCTACACCGACTACTTCGACGCCATCGACCAGCCCTGGATCGACACCGAGTACTCGGGTCGCTCCGACTACCAGGCGTTCATCGACAACGGCGTCCCCGCCGGCGGCCTGTTCTCGGGCGGCGATGACATCAAGACCGAGGAGCAGGTCGAGATGTTCGGCGGCACGGCGGGCGTCTTCATGGACCGCAACTACCACACGGTCAACGACACCCTCGCGAACATCAACCGCGACTCGGTCGACATCTTCGCCCCCGCGATCGGCCACGCGGCCGCCGCGCTGGCGTGGGAGACCGCGGTCGAGCCGTCGCCCGAGCCGACGGAGCCCTCGCCGGAGCCGACCACCGAGCCCACCACCGAGCCGACGGCGCAGCCCACCGCGGAGCCGACGGCGCAGCCCACCGCGGAGCCGACGGCGCAGCCCACCGCGCAGCCGACCGCCCAGCCCACCCCGTCGCCGAGCACGACGACCGGCCCCGGACCTCGCGACAACCTCGCCCAGACCGGTTCGGACGCGGACGGGTCGCCCCTTCCCGCGATCGGCGCCGGCATGCTCGTGCTGGGCGCGCTCATCGCCGCGGGAGCGGTGCTCGCCCGCCGCCGCAGCGCGCAGGAGTAATCGCCAACTCGTCGACCGTCGGGGTCGTGCGCCGTGTGCGCACGACCCCGACGGCTTTCCTCCGCGACCAACCGCCTCGATCCCCGATTTGCCCGCCCGTCGCGCGCGCACGAAGATGCGAACAGACGCACGAAGGCGGGGGGACGCGATGAAGGACGTGGATCACGCCGCGCTCACGCTGTCCGCGGGATTGGCGGCGGTCGCGGGCTTCGTCGACGCGATCGGCTTCCTCGACACCGGTGGACTGTTCGTCTCGTTCATGAGCGGCAACTCGACGCAGGGCGCGGTCGACCTCCTCGACGGCGGTCCCCGCGTCGCGCTCGTGTCGGCGGGGATCATCTCCGCGTTCGTGCTCGGCGTCACCGGAGGGGCGGTGATCGGCGCACGCCTTCCACACCCCCGGACCTGGGCCATCACGGGCGCGGCAGCCGCGGTGGGCGTCGCCGCTCTTCTTGCCCTCGGCGGCGAGGAGACCCTCTGGCGCGCCGGACTCCTCGCGGCGGCGATGGGCGCCCTCAACACGCTGTTCCTCGCCGAGGGGCGCGCTCGGGTCGCGATCACCTACGCCACCGGCACGCTCGTGAGCCTGGGACTCGCCCTCGCCTCGCTCGTCACGGGCGGTTCCCGCACCGCGTGGCGACGCCCCCTGCTGCTGTGGGGCTCGCTCGCGGGGGGAGCCGTGGTCGGCGGACTCGTCCACCGGCTCGGCACCCCGCTCGCGCTGGGGATCGCCGCACTGATGCTCGCCGGCATCGCGATCGTCGCCGCCGCGGGCGGACGACGCCGGCGGATCAGTCCTCGTCGGTGACCCGGATCAGGACCTTGCCCGTTGCGCCGTTCGCGACGGCGTCATGGGCGTCCGCGGTCTCGGCCAGCGGGTACCAGGTCAGCGGCAGGCCCGCAGCGTCCCCCACCGGGAGCGCCCCGTCGGCCACGGCCGCCGAGACATCCTCGGCCGCCGCCGCGAGTGCCTCGTCGCCGACGGTGTAGAGGAGCAGCCCCTGCCACCGGACGTTCTTCGCGAAACTCGCGCGCACGGCGGCCGTGAAGCTGTCACCGCCGTTGTCGGCGTAGTACCCGATGCTGCCGTGGTTCGCGATCACCTCGACGTCGAGACCGGCGTTGTCCGCGATCGCCACCTCCACGATGTGATCGACGCCGTTCGGAGCCAGATCCCGGATGCCGGCGGCCAGGGTCTCACTCGGGTACTGCAGCACGTGGTGGGCGCCTGCCGCACGCGCGAGGGCCTCCTTCTCGTCGCTGCTGACGGTGGCGACGACGGTCGCGCCGGCCCAGACGGCCAGCTGGATCGCCGCGTGCCCGACGGCGCCCGCGCCACCCTGGACGAGGACCGTGCGTCCGGCGAGCGCTCCGGGACCCAGCCGCGACGGGCCGTGCTCGTGGACCGTCAGGGCGCGGTGCGCGGTCATCGCCGGCACCCCGAGGCTCGCGCCGAGCGCGAAGGACGCGGCGTCGGCGAGCGGCACGGCCCGCTCGGCGGGGACGACCGCGAACTCGGCCGCGGTCCCGGTGGGACGCTCGTGCTGCGCGAGGTAGACCCAGACCCGCTGCCCCACCTTCGGCGACGTCACACCCTCGCCGATGGCATCCACGGTTCCGGCACCGTCCTGGTTCGGTGTGACCTCCGAGAAGGAGAACGGACGACCGCCCTCGCGGGCCTTCCAATCGGTGGGGTTCACACCCGAGACGGCGATGCGCACGCGCACCTCCCCGGGCCCCGGAGAGGGGGTCGCACGCTCGACGAGCGTGAGGACGGAGGAGTCACCGGTTCGCGTATACGTGATCGCCTGCATGCGAGGGACAATCGCCGACGCGTCGCTCGCATTCCTTCGGCGTGTCGGACACCGCTTCGCCACACTGGACCGGTGAGCAGCCTTCTCCTCGCCAACGGCGTCCTCTTCTCGGCCGGTGAGGTGCTCGGCGGCGATGCCGTCGGCGTCCGCGACGGGCAGATCGTGGCGGTCGGCTCGCGCCGCGACGTGCGCGAGGCCCTCCGCGTCGTCGACGCGGAGCTCGACGCGGGCGGCGGACTGATCGCCCCGGGATTCGTCGACGCGCACATCCATCTCGGCGGTGGTGCCGTGGACTCGCTCCGGTGCGACCTGGCCGGCGCCGAATCCCTCGACGAGATCGACCGTCGCGTGCGCGCCTTCGCCGCCGGCACGTCGTCTCCCTGGATCGTCGGGGCGGGTGGGATCCCACCCTCTTTCCGCCCGGTGGACCGACCGCGGCGCACCTGGACGCGCTGGTGCCCGACCGGCCGGCCCTCCTCCTGGATGCCGACCACCACGGTGCCTGGGCGAACACCGCCGCCCTGACGGCCGCCGGCATCGACACGGACTCCCCCGATCCCTTCGACGGCCGCATCGAACGATCCGCTGACGGGACGCCGAGCGGGGCCCTGCGGGAGGGGGCGATGCAGCTCGTCTCCCGCCTGGTTCCACCGGCCGCCACCGCCGATGTGGCGCGCGCGCTCCTCGCCGTCTCCGCGACGGCGCTGGCCGCGGGCATCACCGGGTGGCAGGAAGCGGCACTCGGCACGTACGCGGGGTATCCCGACTTCTCGGCGGCCTACCTCGAGCTGACGCGCACGGGAACCCTCGTCGGCCGGGCGACCGGCGCCATCTGGGTTCCCCGCGAGGTCACCGACGACACCGTGGACATTTTCGTCGCGCAGTGCGTGGAGCGGGCGGAGACCAACACGACGGCCGGGTTCCCCACCCGCACCGCGAAACTCATGCTCGACGGGATCATCGAGACGCGCACCGCGCACGTCTGCGCGCCCTATCCCGACGGGTCGCACGGGCTCGCGTACTTCGAGCCGGAACTCATCCGGCGGCTCATCCCCGCGCTGAACGCCGCGGGCGTTGCCGTGCACGTCCACGCCCTCGCCGACGCGGCGGTCCGCGACGCGCTCGACGGCTTCGCCGCGGTGCCCGACCACCTGCGTGCGCGGGTACGGAACCACATCGCTCACCTCGAACTGATCACGCCCGCCGACATCCCCCGTTTCGCCGCCCTCGGGGTCACGGCCAACTGCCAGCCCTTCTGGGCGTGCCGCAACGAACTCGTGCGCGAGGTCACCCTCCCGCTCCTCGGGCGCGAGCGCCCCGACGCGCTCTATCCGTTCGCCGACCTCCGCCGCGCGGGCGCGGCTCTCGCGATGGGCTCCGACTGGCCCGTGTCGACCTTCGACCCCTGGCTCGGGGTGCACGTCGCGGTCACACGCCGGCCGCCGGGCGAGCCGGACACCGCCCCGCTCGGCGACGCGCAAGCGCTCCCGCTGGTCGCGGCGCTCGACGCGTACACACGGGGCTCCGCCGAGCTCCTCGGCATCGGACCCGGCACCCTCACGCCCGGTGCGCCCGCCGACCTGGCCGTCGCCGATCGCGACCCGTTCGCCGCGCCCGTCGATCGCATCCACGAGACCCGCAACGTGGCGACGATCGTCGGGGGCGAGGTCGTCGGGGGTTGACGGCTGCTTCACATCGTGCGAGCCTCGCGCGCGCATAGACTTATGCCACTCGCGGGAGTGGTGAAATCGGTAGACACGCAGGATTTAGGTTCCTGTGCCTTCGGGCGTGGGGGTTCAAGTCCCCCCTTCCGCACGACGACCGCCGCACCCCGCACAGCCTCTCCGACCCGACGGGACCGATGTGATCCACCCCACCGCCCTGCTCCCGTGGCTCGACCCCGCGACGATCATCACCAACTCGCAGCCCTGGGCACTGCTCGTAGTCTGCTTCATCATCTTCGCCGAGACGGGCCTCCTCATCGGGTTCCTGCTGCCCGGCGACACGCTGCTGATCATGGCCGGGCTGCTCTCGCACTCCACGCCCGCCGCCCCCGCCGGGGTGTTCGGGATCAACGCCTGGTGGGTGGCCCTCGCGATCGGTGTCGCCGCCTTCATCGGAGGCGAGGTCGGCTATTTCATCGGGCACAAGGCCGGGCCATCGATCTTCGAGCGTAAAGATTCCGGCCTCTTCAGCCGGAAGAACGTCGAACGCACGAACGCGTTCTTCGAGCGGTTCGGCGGGCTGACCGTGATCCTCGCGCGCTTCGTCCCGGTGGTGCGCACCTTCGCACCGATCGCCGCGGGCGTCGGGCACATGCCGTGGCGCAAGTACACGCTCTACAACTTCATCGGTGCCGTCCTTTGGGGAATCGGGCTGACCATGCTCGGCTACGCGGTGGGCTACATCCCCTTCATCCGCGACATCGTGACCGAGTACATCGACGTCATCCTCCTCGCCGCCGTGGCCGGTACCGCGATCTTCATCGCCGTGCACTACTTCCGCGAGCGTGCCGCCGCCAAGCGCGAGGGCGCGGTGACCCCCGCCGAGGCCGAGAAGCTCACGCTCGACCCGAAGACGCTCGAAGACGGCGACCAGCCCGCCCGCTGAGCCACGCCCCCGGCCCCCGGGTCACGACGCCTTCGAGCTCTTCTTCTTCGCGGGCGCCTTCTTGGCGGGGGCGTCCTTCTCCGACCGTGCGGCGCGACTGCGCTCGACGCTCGCGCGCAGTGCCTCCATGAGGTCGATGACCTCTCCGCCGTCGTCTTCCTCCTGCTTCCCGAAGGTGGCATCCGTGTCGATCGCGTCGCCCTGCTCGAGCTTGGCGTCGATGAGGGTGCGCAGTTCCTCCTGGTACTCGTCGGTGAACTCCTCCGGATCGAAGTCCTTCGAGAAGCTCTCGACGAGGGATGCCGACATCTCCAGCTCCTTCGCCGAGATGCGCACGCTCTCGTCCAGGGCGGGGAAGGCGGCCTCGCGCACCTCGTCGGCCCACAGCAGCGTCTGGAGCACGAGCACGTCGTCGCGCACGCGGAGGGCGGCGAGCCGCGTCTTCTGACGGAGCGAGAAGCGCACGATCGCGGTGCGATCGGTCTGCTCGAGCGTCTTGCGCAGCAGCACGTAGGCCTTGGGCGACGACGAGTCGGGCTCGAGGTAGTACGCCTTGTCGAGCGTGAGCAGGTCGACCTGGTCGCTCGGGACGAATTCGACGACCTCGATCTCACGGCTGCGCTCGCTGGGGAGTGACGCGAGATCGTCCTTCGTCAGGACGACCGTCTGCTCGCCGTCGTCGTAGGCGCGGTCGATGTCGCTGTAGGGGACGACCTCTCCGTCGATCTCGCAGATGCGCTGGTAGCGGATGCGCCCGCCGTCCTTGTTGTGCACCTGATGCAGCGAGACGTCGTGGTCTTCGGTGGCCGAGTACACCTTCACGGGCACGTTGACGAGGCCGAACGTCAGGGCGCCCTTCCAGATCGATCGCATGGGTCCAGTGAACACCGTCGGAGAGGCGGATGCCGAGACCCTTGCGCCGTGGGCGATGCACGACTCCTGCCCCACCGGCCCCTGCTGCCCGGGGCGGCCCCGGTGAAAGCGACAGGCAGGAGGTGTGCGCGCAAGGGGCTCGGCATCCGGGACCGCCCCCGCTCTACGCTGGGGCGATGGCGGAGCAGACGGTGCGGATCGGCGGGCGCCGCCTGCGTCTGTCCAACCTTGAGAAGGTGCTCTACCCCGAGACGGGAACCACCAAGGGCGAGGTCATCGACTACTACTCTCGCATCGCACCGCGCCTGCTTCCCCACGTGCAGGACCGCCCGGTCACCCGCAAGCGCTGGCCCGACGGGGTCGGCACCGAGACGGATGCCACGGAGCCCTTCTTCGCCAAGGCCCTCGAGCCGGGCGCCCCGGCGTGGGTTCGACGGTTTCCGATCGATCACTCGTCCGGGGCCAAGGACTACCCCCTCGTCGACGACCTCCCCACGCTGGTGTACCTGGCCCAGGTCGCGAGCCTCGAACTGCACGTGCCGCAGTGGAGGTTCTCGCCCGACGGGGCGCGGCAGAACCCCGACCGCCTCGTCCTCGACCTCGACCCGGGGCCGGGGGTCGGTCTCGCCGAGTGCGCCGAGGTCGCCCGGTGGGCACGCGCGATCCTGCGGGACATCGGCCTCGACCCGCTGCCGGTCACGAGCGGCAGCAAGGGCATCCACCTCTACGCCCACCTCGACGGCCGACAGTCGAGCGATGCGGCGAGTGCGGTCGCGAAAGAGCTCGCGCGCGCGATCGAGGCCGACCACCCCGACCTCGTTGTCAGCCAGATGTCGAAGGCGGCGCGGCCGGGCAAGGTGTTCATCGACTGGAGTCAGAACAACGGCTCCAAGACGACCATCGCTCCCTACTCGCTGCGCGGACGCGCTCAGCCGACCGTCGCCGCCCCTCGGACGTGGGACGAGCTCGACGACCCCGACCTGCACCACCTCCTGTTCACCGAGGTGCTCGAACGCGAGGGCGATCCCCTGGCGCCGGTCGAGCGCGACAGCGGGCCGCTGCGGGCCTACATCGCCAAGCGCACCGCGGGCCGCACGCCCGAGCCCGTGCCCGATGCGCCGCACGGTGAGGCCGCGCCGGCGGGTCTCCCCCGCTTCGTCATCCAGGAGCACCACGCCACGCGCCTGCACTGGGACCTCCGCCTCGAACACGACGGGGTGCTCGTGAGCTGGGCCGTCCCCAAGGGCGTTCCCCCGACGACGGGCAAGAACAGCCTGGCCGTGATGACCGAGGACCACCCGATGCAGTATCTCGACTTCGCGGGCGAGATCCCGCGCGGACAATACGGCGCGGGCATCATGACCGTCTGGGACACCGGGACCTACGAGCTCGAGAAGTGGCGGGACGACGAGGTGATCGCCACCCTGGTGGGCCGCGACGACGGCCCGCTCGGCCGGGTGCGCGTCGCGCTCATCCGCACCGAGGGGCACGGCGAGAAGTCGCAGTGGCTGCTGCACCGGATGAAGACGGATGCCGCCGGCCACCCCCAGAGCGACGGTCAGCCGGTGGTCCCTCTCAACCACGGCGGTCGCGCCGCGGCATCCGCGTCCGGACCCACCACCTCGGCGACCTCCGTGCCCACTCCCGCGCCGAAGCCGGCCTCCCCCGCCCGGTCGACGTCCCCCTCCCCCGCGGCCGCGGACCTCCGCCCGATGCTCGCGACCTCCGCGTCGCCCGGCCTCGCGCGCGCCGCCGCCGAGAGGTGGGGCCGCGCGTGGGTGGAGATGAAGTGGGACGGCATCCGGGGTATCGGCTTCTGGGACGGCGAGCGCCTGCGGCTGCGTTCGCGCAACGGCAACGACCTCTCCGCGACGTATCCCGAGCTGACGACGGTCGACCTGAGCCTCGGCCCCGAGCCGGCGGTCGTCGACGGTGAGATCGTCGCGCTCGACGAGCAGGGCCGACCGAGCTTCCCCCTGCTGCAGAAGCGTATGAATCTCGCCCAGCCGCGCGAGATCGAACGCGAAGCCCGCCGCACCCCCGTCCAGCTGTACCTGTTCGACGTCCTCCGCGTGGGCGATCGCGACGTCAGCGCCCTGCCGTTGGTCGAGCGGCGCGGCATCCTGGAGGACCTGGCTCGGGATGCCGCGGCGCCCGTCGTCGTCCCGCCGGTGTTCGACGACGTGGATGCCGCCGTCGCCACGAGCGGCCGGTTCGGGCTCGAGGGCGTGGTGGTGAAGGATCCCGGCTCGACCTACGGCCGGGGTGAGCGATCCGAACGGTGGCTGAAGGTCAAACACTCCCGTACGCAGGAGGTCGTGATCGGCGGCGTGCGTCCCGGGAAGGGCAATCGCGCGGGCACCATCGGCTCGCTGCTGGTGGGGGTGCCCGGACCGCAGGGCCTGCAGTACGCGGGCCGGGTCGGTTCGGGCTTCGGAGAGCGCACGCTCGCGACGCTCACCGAGAAGCTGGGCCCCCTCGGCAGCACCGTGGATCCGTTCGTGGGCGTTCCCGCGGCGGATGCGCGCGACGCCGTCTGGGTGCGCCCCGAACTCGTGGCCGAGGTCGAGTTCGCGGAGTTCACCCCCGGCGGCATCCTTCGTCAGGCGCGCTGGCGGGGGCTGCGCCCCGACAAGGACCCGACCGAGGTCATGCGCGAGGACTGAGGGCCGGCGTCAGGCGTGCCGCGTGTCGTGCTCGACGTGGCCGGCGGGCTCGAGCTGGAACGTGGAGTGCTCGACGTCGAAGTGGTCGCTGAGGCACTCCTGGAGGGACGACAGGATTCGAGCTGCCCGACCGTCGGCGAGGGCGTCGTCGTCGACGATCACGTGGGCGCTGAACACCGGCGCTCCTCGGGTGAGCTGCCACACGTGCACGTCGTGGACGTCGACGACGCCGTCGGCACCGCGCAGGTGCTCGCGGATCTCGGCCACGTGCACGCCGACGGGCGCCGACTCCGTCAGCACCACGACGACTTCGCGCAGCAGGCCGATCGCCCGCGGCACGATCATCACCGCGATCAGCAGCGACGCGATGGCATCCGCCTGCGCGAACCCGGTGGTGACGATGACGATGGCGGCCACGATCACCGCCATCGACCCGACCAGGTCGCCCAGCACCTCGAGGTACGCGCCGCGGACGTTGATGCTGCGCTTCTGGGCCCGGCCGAGGAGCCACATCGAGACGGCGTTCGCGATCATGCCGACAGTGGCGACGACGAGCATCAGCCCGCCCTGCACTTCGGCCTCTGCGGGCGTGAGCAGTCGTTGGACGGCCTCGATCCCGACCCACACGCACAGGGCGATGAGGATCACGCCGTTCGCGAGCGCCCCCAGCACCTCGGCGCGCTGGTAGCCGAACGTCCGCCGGTCGTCGGCGGGGCGCGCGGCGATCCCCGTCGCGATGAGAGCGACGACCAGGGCTGCCGCGTCGGTGAACATGTGCGCCGCGTCGGCGAGCAGCGCGAGCGATCCCGAGAGGATCGCTCCGGCGACCTGCACGAGCATGACCGAAGCGGTGAGCGCGAGAGCTGTCGCGAGCAGGCGCCGGTTGCTGGCATCCCGGATGCCGGCGGCGGGCGCGTGATCGTGCATGTCTTCAGGCTAGGCGGGGTGCAGCAACACAGGCACGGGTTCGCGGTAGTCGGGAATGAGAGCGGTTTTCATTCGTCGGTGGCGGTGGCGGTCACGTCGGGAGGATCCGGTGAGAGCGAGGACGGGAACGAGCACCGCCGAGACCCCTCAGCGGCGCAGGGCCGCCAACTGCGCCTGGATCCGGCGGTGCGCGTGAAGTGCCGGGTAGACGCCGAGGAAGATCGCCATGGGCGCGCGCAGCCGGACGTCGCGGATGCCGTGCGCGGTGTACGTGTTCTCGAAGCGGTCGACGTAGCGGCGGAAGTCGCGCGGTCGATCGTCGAGCCGGCGCAGACCGATGCCGGCCACCATCGTCGACAGGTAGCCGATGCGATGGCCACCGAGAGCCAGGTGGATGGCGATGTCGAGGTCCTCGTGCATGACGTCGTCCTCGTCATCGCACAAGAACTCGCGGACGTCTCGCCACACCTCGGCACGGACGGCCATGTTGCTGCCGAAGAGGAAGACGAAGTCACCCGCCAGCCGGACCTGGAGGCGACGGAACGCGTCGTCGATCTGCTGACCCATCGCGCGCAGCGGGAGGTCGTAGTACTCGACCGGTCCGGTGGCGGCGTCGATGTCGTCCGAGACGAACGCGCGGGCGACGCGCGCCACCCAGTCGGGCTTGATCACGGTGTCGGCATCGATCCGACCGAGAACCTGACCGACAGCGGCATCCATCCCCAGATTGCGGGTCGGGACCAGCCCCTGCCGCTCATCCTGACGCAAGAGCCGGATGCCGGCATCCGGGTGCTCCGCGATGACGCGCTCGACGACGTCTCTCGTGCCGTCGGTCGACCGGTTGTCGACCACGAGCACTTCGGCGGCGGGCACGGTCTGCCGGACGATCGCGTCGAGGCACTGCGCGATCACGTTCTCTTCGTTGTACGCGGGGACGATGATCGAGACGGACGGGAGGACGCTCATCGCCCCTTCTTACACGGTCACAGCGCCCGGAGAAGGGGCACCAGGTGTCCGAACGCCCGCGCGCGGTGCGATTGCGCGTTCTTCTCGGCGGCGGTCCACTCCCCCACCGTCCGCTCTTCCCCCGCGCGCTGACCATCAGGGATGAAGATCGGGTCGTACCCGAAACCCCCGGGGCCGGCGGGTGCCGTCGCCAGGCGGCCGGGCCACCGCCCCTCGACGGAGTCCTCGGCGCCGTCGGGACGCGCGAGAGCGATCACCGAGACGAACTGCGCGGTGCGATGGGGGTCGGCGACATCGGAGAGCTGGTCGAGCAGCAGCTCGAGGTTGGCGGTGGAATCCTTCTTGTGACCGGCCCAGTAGGCCGAGAACACCCCGGGCGAGCCGCCCAGGACATCGACGGCGATGCCGGAGTCGTCGGCCAGGGCCGGAAGGCCCGTGTGCGCCGCCGCGGCACGCGCCTTGATCAGCGCGTTCGCGGCGAAGGTCACGCCGTCTTCGACGGGCTCGGGCCCGTCGTACCCGACGACCTCGAGGTCAGGCCGCACCGCGGCGACGATCGCCTGGAACTCCTCGACCTTGTGCGGGTTGTGCGTGGCCAGGACGACGCGAGCCATCTCAGCCCTCGAGCGCGGCGGTCTGGATGCCGCGCAGCTCGGCGCAGCCGTTCACGCCGAGTTCGAGCAGCCGGTCGAGCTCCGCCTTGTCGAACGGCGCCCCCTCGGCGGTGCCCTGCACCTCGACGAACAGGCCCCGGCCGGTGACGACGACGTTCATGTCGGTCTCGGCGCGCACGTCCTCGACGTAAGCGAGGTCGAGCATGGGCTCGCCGTCGATGATCCCGACCGACACCGCGGCGACGGAGTCACGCAGCACCTCAGCGCGCTGGCCGATGAACTTCTTCTCGCGGCCCCAGGCGATGGCATCCGCGAGGGCGACGTAGGCCCCCGTGATCGCCGCGGTACGCGTGCCGCCGTCGGCCTGCAGCACGTCGCAGTCGATGACGATGGTGTTCTCGCCGAGCGCCTTCGTGTCGACCACGGCGCGCAGGGCCCGGCCGATGAGGCGGGAGATCTCGTGCGTGCGGCCGCCGACCTTGCCCTTGATGCTCTCGCGGTCGTTGCGGCTGTTGGTCGCACGCGGGAGCATCGCGTACTCGGCGGTGACCCAGCCCTTGCCCTTGCCGGTCAGCCAGCGCGGCACGCCGTTGGTGAACGACGCGGTGCACAGCACCTTGGTGCCGCCGAACGTGATGAGGGCGGAGCCCTCGGCGTGCGCCGACCAGCCGCGCTCGATCGTCACGGGGCGGAGCTGGTCGGCGGTGCGGCCGTCTTTTCGGGTCATGGGTCCTCCTCGGGACGGAATGGGTGCCACGCCTCAGCGCGGCAGGTCGATGGCGCCGGTCTGCACGAGCTGCACCTCGCGCACCTCACGGCCCATGAGGCGATGCGCCAAGCGCAGGAAGTCGTCGGCCGAGGACCCGGTGGCCTCGTAGCGGTGCGTCGGAATCGCGTTCGCGCTCGCGAGCAGATCGCGCGAGACGAGCTGGCGGAACACGTCTTTCGCGGTCTCGCTGTCGCTGGAGACGAGGCTGACGTCGGGACCCATCACGTAGCTGATGGCGCCCTCGAGGAACGGGTAGTGGGTGCACCCGAGCACGAGCGTGTCGACGCCGGCGTGACGCAGCGGCGCGAGGTACTCCTCGGCGGTGGCGAGCACCTCGGGCGAGTCGGTGACCCCGGCCTCGACGAACTCGACGAAGCGCGGACACGCCTCCGCGAACACCGTGAGGCGCTCGTTGACCTCGAGCATGTCTTGGTAGGCGCGGGACCCGATCGTGCCGACGGTTCCGATCACACCGATCCGGCCGTTGCGCGTGGTCGACATCGCGGTGCGGACAGCGGGTCCGATCACCTCGACCACGGGCACGTCATAGCGCTCGCGGGCATCGCGGAGCATCGCGGCCGAGGCGGTGTTGCACGCGATGACGAGCATCTTCACGCCCTGCTCGACGAGCGTGTCGAGCACCTCGAGGGCGTACCGCCGCACGTCTGCGATGGGCTTGGGTCCGTACGGGGAGCGTGCGGTGTCGCCGATGTAGAGGATCGACTCGCGCGGAAGCTGCTGCGACACGGCCCGGGCGACGGTGAGACCGCCGACCCCCGAGTCGAAGATCCCGATCGGCGCGTCATCCATAGGAGTCCAGCCTACCGGGCGGGCTCCGCCGCGACCGCGGCGACGGCGGGAACGAGGTCGGCGCGAGGACCCGGGGGCGGCCCCGCGCGGCGCGCGACAGCCGACGGGTCGCACCGGCGGGGGCATGTCAAGCGGACGGCACGGTGGAGGGGGTGCGCGGGCGGCCGGAATAGGCTGACGGCATGACGCGTAGCACCGCCCTGCACACCGACCGCTACGAACTCACGATGCTCGACGCGGCCCTCCGCGACGGCACCGCCTCACGCCGCTGCGTGTTCGAGGTGTTCGGCAGGCGCCTGTCGGGAGGGCGCCGGTTCGGCGTCGTCGCGGGAACCGGTCGCCTGCTCGAGGCGATCCAGGACTTCCGCTTCGGAGACGACGAGTTGCGCTACCTGCGCGACAACCGGATCGTGGATGCCGCGACCCTCGACCACCTCGCGAACTATCGCTTCACGGGCTCGGTGACCGGATACCGCGAGGGGGAGCTCTACTTTCCGGGCTCACCGCTGCTGACCATCGAGGGCACGTTCGCGGACGCCGTCGTGCTCGAGACCCTGGCACTCAGCATCCTGAACTACGACTCCGCGGTCGCGACCGCCGCCGCGCGGATGAGCGTCGCGGCGGGCGATCGCCCCCTCGCCGAGATGGGCTCTCGACGCGCCAGCGAGGAGGCGGCCGTCGCCGCCGCACGGGCCGCCTACATCGCGGGATTCTCGGCGACGAGCAACCTCGAGGCCGGGCGCCGGTGGGGTGTGCCGACCATGGGGACGGCGGCTCACGCCTGGACGCTGCTGCACGACAGCGAGGAAGACGCGTTCCGCTCGCAGATCGAGGCGCTCGGCCCGGGAACCACTCTGCTCATCGACACGTACGACATCGCGGAGGGCGTACGTACCGCGGTGCGCGTGGCCGGGACCGAGCTCGGGGGCGTGCGCATCGACTCGGGCGACCTGCCGATCGTCGCAGGCGAAGTGCGAGCACTGCTCGACGAGCTCGGCGCCACCCGGACGCGGATCACTGTCACGAGCGACCTCGACGAATACGCCCTGGCCGCCCTCGCCGCATCCCCCGTCGACTCTTACGGGGTGGGCACCTCGGTCGCCACCGGCTCGGGCGTGCCGACGGCCGGGCTGGTTTTCAAGCTCGTCGCGCGGGAAGCAACGGACGGGTCGCGGGTCGCCGTCGCGAAGGCGTCGGCCCAGAAGGCGTCGCACGGCGGTCGCAAAGCCGCCTTCCGCACCCTCGACGCGGGCACGGCGACCGCCGAGCTCATCGTGGTCAGCGACGGCTTCGAGGAGCTGTCGGCCCCCGCTGACCACCCCGACGCGCGCGCCCTGCAGGTGACGCTCATGGTCGAGGGGGAACCGGATGCCTCCGCCCTGGGAGCGGCCGGAGTCGATGCCGCGCGGTCCCACCACGCGCGCGTGCGCGAAGAACTGCCCGTACGGGGCCTCGCCCTCAGCAAGTCGGAGCCGGCGCTGCCCACGGAGTACCGGGAAGCCTCGCTCGCGAACTGACGAGAGGACGCCGCTCTACTTCGTCAGCGACTCGTAGATCTCTTTGCACTGCGGGCAGACGGGAAACTTCTCGGGGTCGCGCCCCGGCGTCCACTTCTTTCCGCACAGCGCGCGCACCGGCTTGCCCGTGAGAGCGGACTCGAGGATCTTGTCCTTCTTCACGTAGTGCGAGAACCGCTCGTGGTCGCCGGGCTCGATGTTCTCTTCGCGGATGAGCTCTTCGAGCTCACGATCCAGGGTCGCGAGACCCCCGCTGTCGGGACTGTCGAGAGGCGTGCTCATGGTGTGCCAGTGTAGCCGCGGAGCGCACGATACGGACCCGGAGTCGGCGTCTGCGCTCCGCGGGTGGTGCGCCGCGAACGTTAGGTCGCCTCGGCGAACTCCATCAAGCGCGTCCCCCGTCGCTCGAACAGTACGGCTCCGATGACGACGCCGACCACGAGCACGACGACGCCCGCGCCGACGCCGGTCCACAGCGCGGCGACGGCGTCTTCGCCGTCCGAAGACAGGGCCCGGGTGGAGAGCCAGAGTGCGGGAGCCGCGGTGAGGACGGAGCCGATCATGACGAGAGCCTGGGCGACCACGCCGCCCGACCCGGTGCGCTGGGGCTGCTGGAACGGGCTGTCGCCCGGGCGGGAGACCGCGTAGGGCGCGAGGACCGACGAGATGCTGGACAGGCCCAGACCGGACAGGAACAGGGCGGCGCAGACGCCGACCAGGGCCGGCAGGATCGCCCAGCGCCCGTGCGCGACGACCGCGAGCGGGATCGACACCGCCAGGATCGGCAGCCCGATCAGCAGAACGGGGACGAGCCGGCCGATCCGATCCGACAGTCCGCGGACCCCGCTGGCGATGTGCATCCAGAGCGCGGTGGAGTCGTAGGCGAGGTCGTTGTGCGGAAGCCACCCGAAGAACAGGGCCATGATCGGCACGGGAAGAAGCGCCGCGAGTTCGAGGGGCACGCCCGCGACGACCAGCGGGAGCATCGACAGGACGGCGGCGATCGGGACGACGACGACGTTCACCAGATACCGGCGATCACGGAGCCAGTACGACAGGCTGCGGGCGGCGACGGCGCCACCGGGAGTTCCCGGGAGGAGCGCGAACCACCCGAGTCCGCCGCGCTCGCGGACCGCCACCGGCCGCGGCGTGGTCGTCAGGAGGACACGGACGAGGGCGAACCAGAGCGCCGCGAGCACGGCGACCGTGGCGACGGCGACCACGGCGCTGCCGACCGCGGCCCCCGGGGTCGGGGCGAGGGCGATGCCCCACGCCGCTCCCACGGGCGTCCACGCGAGGACCTCGGCCGCGGCGACCAGCTGGGAGGGTACCGTTCCGCGCCACTCGAGCGAGCCGAGGAAGACGGCGACCGGGACCACGACGACCAGAACGGTCACGAGGTAGACCCCCGCCAGCTCGCGCGACTGCCGAGGACGTTTGACGAGGGCACCCAGCGCCATGCTGACGCGAGCGAGGAGCACGCACGTGGCGATTCCCAGGACGATGGAGGAGACGATGGCAAAGGCGCCCGCGCCCTGGGCACTCCATGCCACCGCGACGCTGATCGCCAGGACGAGGACGGCGAGCACGGGGACGCTGATGAACCCCGCCAGCAGCAGAGCGCCGGCGAGCGGGCGCGGTTCCGGCCCCACCACGGCGAACCGACGCGGGTCGAGCGGATCGACGGATGCCGTCACCGGCGGTCCGACCGCGAAGCCCAGGGTGATCGCGGACCCCGCGAGCACCGTGACAACTCCGGCGGTGAGGCGATCGACGTCGCCGAGTGCGCTCGCGTTGACGGCGGCGAAGATCGTCCCCGCCAGGAGCACGAGCAGACCCACCGCTCGGCGAAGGACGTCGTCCCGATCGCCACGGAGGGCGCCGAGCATCATGGCCAGTCTCAGCCGGAGAACGTGTGCAACCACTCCAGGCCCTCCACGTCGCCGAGACCACCCGCGAGTTCGAGGAAGCGCTGCTCGAGACTGGCCTCGCCGCGCACCTCGTCGACCGTCCCCTCGGCGAGGACCTGGCCCGAAACGATGACTGCGACCCGCGAGCACACGCGCTCCACCAGCTCCATCCCGTGGCTGGACAGGATCACCGTTCCGCCGTGGGCGACGTATGCGCCCAGGATGTCGAGGATCACGGCGCTGGAGACCGGGTCGACGGCCTCGAAGGGCTCGTCGAGCACCAGCAGGCGCGGGGAATGGATCATGGCCCCGGCGAGCATGACCTTCTTGGTCATACCCGCGGAGTAGTCGGACACCGGCCGCGCGAGAGCGTCGACGAGGTCGAACGCGCGGGCGAGATCCGCCGCGCGGCTCTCGACGAGGGCCGCGGGCAAACCGCGCAGCGCGCCGTAATACGACAGCAGCTGACGGCCGGTCAGTCGGTCGAAGGTGCGCAGCCGGTCGGGGAGCACACCGATCATCTTCTTGGCGGCGCGCGACTGCCGGGCGGCGTCGATACCGTTGATCGAGACGGTGCCCCCGTCTGCTCGCAGCAGACCGGCGATGATCGAGAGCGTCGTCGTCTTGCCGGCGCCGTTGGGACCGACGAGTCCGTAGAACGACCCGGCCGGGATGGTGAGGTCGATGCCGTCCACCGCCCGCAACTCACCGAAGGTCTTCGTGACGTTGCGGAGGGTGAGGGCAGGAACGGCCTCGTCGGCGGCGTTCGAGGGGGTGTCCGACGCCGCGGCAGCCGCGCCGATCGACGCACCCGCCGCGATCGCGGCGGAGGTCTCGCCCGAAGGACCGGCGAGGGGTTCGGGGTCGGACTCGTCCGCGACTGCGGGCTCCTCGACGGCCACCTCCGGCGGGGTCGGGTCTTCGTCCGACGGTGTCGGTTCTGCGGCGGGGAGTGTCTGCGAACCCCCGTCGGCATGCGGACCGGCCCCGGTCGCCGCGTCGTCGAGGTCGGACTCGACGGGCGACGCGTCGGGTTCTGCGACGCCGGCGGTCTCGACCGGGTCAGCCGCGGACGGTTCGTCGGTGGCGGCACCGCCGACCGGGGAAGAATCGGCAGGAGAGATCTCTTCGAGAGGTGTTGCGACAGAGGAGCTGTCGACACTACGGACGTCGTCCGCAACCATCTTCTCGGCAGACGTCCCCTCTACGGGCGTCGAATCGGCGGGCGCCGCGTCGGCGGGCGCCGCAGAGCCGGACCACCCGTCGGACGGCGCGTCATCGGACCGCGTTTCATCGGAGGGCGTCTCATCGGTCGAGCCCTCGACCGGGGTGTTCTCGAGGACCCGGTCGGAGACGGATTCCGCCTCCATCGAGGACGCGACCGCTTCTCCGGGCACGTCGACGACAAGCTCCTCGACGGCCGCGTCGGGCGGTGTCGGATCGCCGCTCTCGGCAGCTCCCTCCACACTCGCGGGGGATCCCGCCGCCTCGGCATCGACGGGGGAAGCCTGCTCCGTCGCTACGGGGAGGGGCGGTCGCGGCGGGATGACGAGGTCGGCGGGGAGCGTTGGGGGAACGACGGATTCGGACTCCGCGGATGCGGACGCCGAGGACTTCTTCGCCGTCGCTCGCGGTGTGGCCGGCCGGCGCGGCGCGGCCGGCTTGCGGGGCGCCGCGGGCTTGCGAGGAGCCGCCGGCTTCTTGGCGGCCGGCTTCTTCGGCGCGGTCGCCTCAGAACTTGCGGATGCGGCGGTCGTTTCGGTCGACTCGGGCGTGTCGGCGCCGGGAGCCGCACGACGCGGAGCACGAGCGGCCGACGCGCGCGGTGCGCGCGGGGTGGTCGAGCGCGGAGCCCGCGGAGTGCGCGGTTTCGGCGTCGAAGGCGTCTCGGGAGCGGCATCGGCGCTCACCGCACCGTCGTCCGACCGGGGGGCGGACGAGTCCTGTGGCTGCGGCAGCGACGCTGTCATCACTCCAAACTAGCAAGCCCCTCCGACACCGCCGCACCGGGCGTGATCATGTGCAATACGCGACGGCCGATCACGAAAGTGCAACGAGTGGGGCGCATTATGCCGCTTACCCGTGCGCTTCGCTAGCATCGGGATGACACGAAGGCGTGACATTCCGGTGAACCGGACATGACGACTCATCCCCCCCCCAGGAGCCAGCCTTGACTGTTCAAATCGTGATCCTCGCCGCGGGCATGGGCTCGCGCCTCGGCCGCAGTCTGCCGAAACCGCTCACTCCGCTGGCCGACGGGCGCAGCATCATGCAGCAGCAGCACGACAACATCCGCTCGGCGTTTGGTCGCGAAGCCCGCATCACGACGGTCGTCGGCTACCGTGCCGAGACCGTCGTCGACGCCTTCCCCCACGTCGACTACGTCTACAACGACCTTTACGACCAGACGAACACCTCCAAGAGCCTGCTGCGCGCCCTCGCGAAGACAGGCCGCGCGGGCGTGCTGTGGATGAACGGCGACGTGGTCTTCGACCCGCGCGTGCTCGAGAGGGCGGCGGAGCTGGTCCGGGAGGACCGCTCGTTCGCGACCGTCGACACCGCGAGCGTGGGCGACGAAGAGGTCAAGTACACCGTCGACGCGGAGGGCTTCGTGAAGGAGCTGTCGAAGGTCGTGGTCGGCGGGATCGGTGAGGCCGTCGGCATCAACTACATCTCGTCCCGCGACAAGAAGGCGCTGCAGCGTCAGCTGCAGCGCGTCGGCGATCAGGACTACTTCGAGCGCGGCATCGAGCTCGCCATCGCCCACGACGGGCTGCGGGTCGAGCCCCTCGACATCTCCGACCTGTACGCGGTCGAGGTGGACTTCGCCGAAGACCTCGAGCGCGCCAACCTCTTCGTCTGACCCCGCTGCACCGCGCGCGTCGACACCCCGCCCGTCACGTCACCCGCCTCGCACAGCGTTTCGGGAGAGGATGACGGCATGGCTGCTGAGAAGGTGCACCGCATCCACTCCCTGTCCGACGACGCCCCCTGGAAGGGCGGCTTGCCCCCGGTCGGGTCCGAGGAGCATCCCGCGCTGATCCGTCTGCTCGATCGCACGCTGGCGGTCCAACGTCCGGTGGTGCTGGCTCACCTGCGCAGCATCCGACTGCGTCATCCGGATGCCGGCACCCCGGAGATCCTGCGAATCCTCGAGCGCCGCTACCTCGCGGCGGTGACGACCGGCGGTGCGGCCGTCGGAGCCACCGCTGTCGTCCCCGGAATCACCACCGGGGTCACCCTGGCCCTCAGCGGCGTCGAGACGATCGGGTTCCTGGAGGCGACCGCGCTCTACGCGCAATCGGTCGCCGAGGTCCACGGGTTCGCGATCGACGACCCCGACCGTGCCCGCGCCCTCGTGCTCACCCTCATGCTCGGCAAAGAAGGCACCGATCTCGTGGCACAGCTCGCGGCGCAGGCCGGCGGACACGGAGCCGACCGCTCGACCTCCTGGGGCGATCTCGTCACGAAGACCCTGCCCCGCGCCGCCGTCGGCCCCCTCGTCGACCGCCTCAAGACCACGTTCGCGCGGCAGTTCGCGGCGCGCGGCGGAGCATCGTGGGTGGGCAAGGCGCTCCCGTTCGGGGTCGGCGCGGTCGTCGGCGGCGCCGGCAACCACATCCTCGGCCGCCGGGTGCTGGTGAACGCACGGCGTGCCTTCGGACCCCCGCCGGTCGTCCTGCCACCGGAACTCGAGCCCCGCCCCGGGGCCGAACGTCTCGAGCGCTCCGCCGTCACCGGGGTGCAACGCGCCGGTGGCGCGGTGATCGACGCCGTCGGCAGCGCCGGGCGGCGAGCGGGCTCGGTCGCCCGCAGGGCGCTCCCGGGGCGGAGGAAGCCCGCCCCCGGAGACGCTCCCGCCCCCGAGGACGACGACGCGGAGGGCGCGGCATCCTGAGCCTTCTCATTCCGGGCACCCCGCACGCAAGACCCGGGCGCTCTTCGGGGCGGCGGGCTACCCTCGCGGCATGGGCGACCTCCTCGATCTCCTCGCAGTCTGGATGCCGCGGCAGCGCTGGTACGGCACGAAGGGGCGCGACCCCCGGCTGAGCCTCGTCGCGTCGTGGGACCTGGCGGCGCCGCACACGGCGCTCCTGCTCGTCCGCGACGACGTCGCCGAACCCGCGATCGTCTACCAGGTGCCCGTGGTCGTGCGCCCCGCGGGGAGCGTGCCCCCGGGAAGCCTGATCGGTCCGGGATCGGAGGGCACGGTGTGGGCGGACGCCACGACCGACGATGCCTTCACCGACCTCCTCTACCGCGCCGTCACCGTGCCCGGAACATCCGTGACGGCCGGGGCGGGCCTCGAGGCGGTCGCACTGTCGTCCCCACACGTCGGCGCGCACGCGCCGTCCGCCACGGCGCGCGTGCTCAGCGGTGAGCAGTCGAACACCTCCATCATCTTCCGCCCCGAGGGGGGCGGTACGCCGGTGATCTGCAAGCTCTTCCGGCAGGTCAACGCGGGCCTGAACCCCGACGTCGAGCTCCCGTCCGCCCTCGCGGCCGGGGGCGCCACCTTCGTCCCCGCGGCGATCGGCGAGGTGCGGGGCACGTGGACGACGTCGACGGGCACCGCTCAGACCGGTTCCCTCGCGTTCGCGCAGCAGTTCTTCGAGGGCGTCGAGGACGCGTGGCGCGTCGCTCTGAACGCGGCCGCCGCCGACGAGGACTTCCGCGAGCCCGCGCGCGCACTCGGCGAGAGCGTCGCCCGCATGCACGTCGCCCTGGCCGCCGCCTTCCCCACCCGCCCGCCTGAGGACGCCGACCGGGCGGCCGTGGTCGGCGCCTGGGAGCGCCGCCTCGCCATCGCCGTCGGTGAGGTCCCCGCGCTCCTGCCCCACGTCGAGCGCATCAGGGAGGTCTACGCGCGCGCGGCTGCCGCCGACTGGCCCGCCCTGCAGCGGGTGCACGGCGATCTCCACCTCGGACAGGTGCTCCACACGCCCACGAACGGGTGGGTGCTCCTCGACTTCGAGGGCGAGCCCTTGCGGCCGATGGCGGAGCGACTGCTTCCCGACCTCGCCGTCCGCGACGTCGCGGGCATGCTGCGGTCCTTCGATTACGTCTCGGGCGCGATCGCCGACGACGACGGCGCGGCCGTCCGGGCGTGGGTCATCGCGGCACAGCAGTCGTTCCTCGACGGCTACGCGGCCTCCAGTGGAGGCCGCATCCCCGGCGGTGGCGACCTCCTCGCCGCCTTCGAACTCGACAAAGCCGTGTACGAGGCGATCTACGAGACCCGCAACCGCCCCGACTGGCTCGGCATCCCTCTCGCGGCGATCGGCCACCTCACTGAGGCCCGCTGACCCGGCCGCCCGGTTGACCGTGCCGCGCCACGCGGCGCGGCGCCGCGCCCGTGCTACCGCTCGGCGTCTGCGTCGAGGGTGGGGTCTGCGCGGGAGTGCCACATCTCCCACCGCTGCATGAGCTCTGCGACCGCCGCGTGGAAGCGGGCGGTCGAGGCGCCCGGGCTGGTGTCGCCGAAGTAGTGCGAGACCCAGTGCCGCAGGCGGGCGACGGCCTCCGGATCACCGAGGACGCGATCCGCCTCGGCGACCACCGACCCCGCGGCGTCGGCGTCCAGCCACTCGCTCGCCGAGAGGTAGCCGGTGTCGTCGACGAGCGCTTCGGGATCCGTCGGCCGGGTGACCAGCAGGGGTGCTCCCAGGGCGAGCCGGTCGTAGATCATCGCCGAGACGTCGAGGATCGCGAGGTCGGCGACCCGCAACTGCCATCCGAGGGTCGGCGAGGTGTCGTGGACGTGCTGCGCGGACGGATCGGCGCGGTTGGCCGCGGCCAGCGCGGCGACGATCCGGGAGTTCGCGGCGCCGTAGGCGGGGTCGACCACACCCGAACGCGGATGCGGGCGATAGACGATGCGGTGGCGCCCGGACGCGATCAGGGCGTCGACGAGCGCCTCACCGTGCGATCGAACCGAGCCGTAGTGCGCGGACGGGCGATCGCCCTCCCAGGTGGGGGCATAGAGCACGACGGTGCGCCCGTCGGGCTCGAACGGCGCCTCGCCCGCGGTGTGGTCCGCCTGCGGGCGTCCGATCGAGAACGTCCGGCGATCGAGGTCGTAGTCCCACAGCACCCGCCCGAGCCGCACCCGCGCCGCGTCACCGGCGACGAAGGCGTAGTCGTAGGCCTTGAACTGGTTGGTCGTCATGTACATCTTGTCGGACTCGCCGTGGTTGATGAACACGTGCCACCGGCGGCCGTACCGGAACATCTGGAAGTTGCGGGTGTTCTGGTTCACGTAGAACACGATGCGGATGTCCTGCTCCGCGAGCACCTGCTCGATGTCGCGAACGGTGGGCGCGTACGCCACCGGCAGTCGCCCGTCCTTGAGCAGGGCGTCGGCCCCCCGGATCGAGCGACTGATCACCACGACCGGCCACGTCTGCGCGAGCTCGCGCAGCGGCGCGTACCACTGGCGCATCTGATACATGTTCACCGGACCGTCGGCGAAATAGACAGCGATCCGGAAGGCGGCCTCGGGCAGCGGACCGCGGGCAGCGAGGGTGCGGTGCAGATCGCGACGGGCCGTGCGCGTGGCCAGAGCCTTGCGCAGCAGGCCGACCGCGAGTCGGGCGTCGCGGACGAGGGGCATCGTTCCAGGGTACCGGCCAGGTGCGCCGTGAAAGGATCGACGGATGCTGCTCCCGACCCCCGGCGGAAGAGACGCGCCCGTTCCCCCCGACGACGCCGGCGTGAGCTTCGTCATGCCCGTGCTCAACGAGGAGCGGTATCTGCGTCGCGCGGTGGCCTCGACCCTCGCGCAAGAGGTGCCCGGTCCCGTCGAGATCGTGCTGGCGCTCGGCCCCTCCACGGACGGCACCACCGCGATCGCCCGGGACCTGGCCGCCTCGGACGCGCGGATCGTTCTCGTGGACAACCCGGATGCCGATATCCCCGTAGGACTCAACCTCGCGCTCGGCGCGACCCGCTATCCGACGATCGTGCGGGTCGACGCCCACTCCGAGCTCTCGCCCGGCTACACCCGCCGCGCGCTCGCGACCCTCGCCCGCACGCGCGCGGCGAACGTCGGCGGCGTGATGCGCGCCGACGGGCGTTCCCCCTTCCAGCGCGCCGTGGCGCGGGCCTACAACGCCCGCGTCGGCCTCGGCGGCGGCGCCTACCACGGCGGATTCGCAGAGGGACCGGCGGAGTCGGCCTACCTCGGCGTGATGCGACGCGCCGCCGTCGATGAGGTGGGGGGCTTCGACCCCTCGCTCCGCCGCGGGGAGGATTGGGAGCTGAACCTGCGCCTGCGCCGCGCGGGCTATCGCGTGTGGTTCGACCCCTGCCTGTCGGTCGTGTACTGGCCTCGCGAGAGCTGGGTGCGTCTCGTCCGTCAGTTCCGCGCGACCGGCGCCTGGCGCGGCGAACTCGTCCGGCGCTACGGCCGCCGCAACTCCCTGCGCTTCTTCGCCCCGCCCGCGCTGGTCATGGCGGCTGTCGTCTCGGTCGCGACGGGCCTGTGGCAGGTGGGACGACGCACGCGTCGTCGGCGGTCGGCCGTGGCATCCGTCCTCCACCTCCCGGTCGCGGCGTACGCCGTGCTCGTCGCCGTGACCGCCCTCGGCCGCGGCGGAGGCCGTGGATGGCGCGACCGCGCGTGGACGGCCGCGGTGCTGCCGTCGATGCACCTCTCCTGGGGGGCGGGGTTCGTGTGGGGTGTGCTGCGGGGGGCGCGCGACACCGTCGACACCTCTCGCCTGAACGGACGGAACACCCCCCTCCCCTGAGAGGCGTCGCCCGTCACCCGCGGTCGAGGAAGCCGCTGTCCAGGATGCGGGCGACCACGCGCTCGGCGGCCCGACCGTCGTCGCGGGCGTTGAAGTTCCGCCGCCACCGTGCGTAGCGCTCGGCGAAGATCGCCGGATCGACCTCGTCGATGGCGCGGACGAGGTCGTCCTGCGTGCGCACGACGGGTCCGGGGGCCGCGTCGAGGAGGTCGAAGTAGAAGCCGCGAAGCTCACCCCGGTAGTGCTCGAGATCGGGCACGAGGAAGTACAGGGGCTTTCCGGTGACGCTGAAGTCGAACATGACCGACGAGTAGTCGGTGATGAGCGCATCGGCCGCGGCGAGGAGTCGTGCCGTATCGGGGTACCCGGTCACGTCGATGACGCGGGGACCCCGGGCATCCTCCCCCGGGAGGAGGGTGCGCGTGTGGCCTCTCACGAGCACCACGGAATCGGTCTGCTCCGCCAGGGCGGTCGCGTCGACGAAATCGACGATGGCCTCGCGGTCGTCACGCCAGGTGGGGGCGTACAGCAGAACCCGTTCTTCGGCCTCGATGCCCAGCATCCGCCGGGTGCGCCGACCGTCGTCCGTCTGCAGCACGTCGTTGCGCGGGTACCCCTCGATCCAGACGGGGCGTCGCAGGAACGCATAAGCCTTGGCGAGCACGCGAGCCGCGTAGGGGCTCTGGGCGAGCAGGATGTTCCATCGCCGTGCTTCCCGCACCACGGCGAGCGCGCGGCGCGGATCGAACCCGGGACGGTGCAGGGCGAGGCGCTTGAGGGGCGTGCCGTGCCAGGTCTGCAGGACGACCTGACCGCGGCGGCGCACGAAGCGGCGACGCAGCCAATCGTTGACGACGAGCAGCCGCGCGCTCCCCCGTGCGCGCCACCACGCGGGGCTCCCCTCGACGACGGCGATCGCGCCGGGCGGGACGGCCACGGAGAGATCGACGACGCTCCAGTAGCGCGTCACACCCGGGGCAACGCGAGAGAGCTCACGATCGATCGCGAGCGGATTGCAGCCGACGGTGCGTCCGTAGAAGCTCTCGAAGAAGACCGCGTTCTCGAGCGGCTCACGGCGCGCGGCGGCGTACTGTTTCGCGAGCGCGGCCTGCCCCGCGGCCGAGTGCGACGCGGGGTCCAGGGGCGGCCCCACGCGCAGGGCGGTCCCCGTCCACTCCGCACGGAGCCCCAGGAGCAGGGTCGGCGGAATCGCGGCATCCGGCGGTGCGGCATCCGTCGCCGCGCCGGCCTCGACGTGCAGGCGGTACTCCCCCGTCGGAAGCGGCAGCTCCGGACCACCCCACCGGGACACGCGGAGGGGGATCTCGGCGCGCCAGGTCCGTCCGCGCCCGTACAGTCGCGCAGCCACGTGCGCGCGCCGCCCGACGAGCTGCACGGACGTGGGGCGGGGTCCGGTCCCGCTGATCTCCCAGACGGCGCCGACGCCGTCGTCGAGGAATCGCGCGTCGGTCATCGCGGCACCCTTCCCGCGTCCCCGCGGACGCTTCTCGATTCCGCGCGGTCGAGGCGACGGCGGATCTCGCGATAGACGCGGTCGGTGTTCCGCCCGTCCCGATGCGCGTGAACGGCCTCACTGCGCCGTCGTGAGGCCTCGACGGCGGAGGACGGATCGTCCAGGATGCCGGCGAGACGCGCCAGAACATCGCTCCATGTCCGCGCTGGTTCGGTTCCGGCCACGGCGGCGTAGCTGCCGTACAGGCCGCGCCGGGCGGTGTAGGCCTCCAGGTCGGGCGCGAAGAACAGCACCGGGAGCGGCACGAGCGCCGCATCGAACGCGAGGGAGGAGTAATCGGTCACGAGCACGTCCACTCCCGCCAGGAGCGGAGTCACGTCGGCCGCGCGGTCGCTGCCGAGGGCCGCGACCCGGTCGGTCGGCAGGGAGGGCGTGTAATCGCCCTGCCCGAGGGGATGCGAGCGCACGAGGAGGACGCCGTCGAGCCGTTCCAGCGCCGCGGCGATGGCGGCCCACTCCCCCTCGTCGGGCACGGCGGGGTCGGCCTCGCCGTCGCGCCACGTGGGGGCGTACAGCACGACCCGACGTGCACCCAGCGGCCGTCCCAGTGCGCGCTCGAGATGGGTGCGCGCCGTCCGGCGGCGTTCCTCGGGCAGCCCCTGCGAGAGCACGTCGACGCGGGGCTCGCCCGTCACCGGGATGCGGTGGTCGGGAAGGGCGAAGGCGGTTTCGAGGCGCCCGCGCACGAGGTGGGACGACGCCGGCAGGAGACAGATCTGCCGGGTCGTGCGGCGGTACAGCGCCGCCACGATCCGGCGGAGCACGGCGCCGGCGAATCCCCGACCCGTTCGAGTGGTCTCGGCGGAGTCGAGACCGATGCGCTTGAGCGGGATGCCGTGCCACAGCTGCACGATGAAGGCACCGGCCACCGCGTAGCGCTGGACGTCCCCGAATCCGTGGGTGACCACGATGACGCGGGCACGCGCCGTGAGCCAGAGGCCCCGCAGGGAGTCCTTCCTCACCCACGAGATGCCGAGCTCCGCGGCCCGCCGGGCCTGCGCGGCATCCGCGACGAGCCAGACACCGCTCTCGCCGTGGGACGCGGCGACGCGCCACAGCGCGAGGGCACCGTCGGCCACGCCCACCGCGCAGCCGAACACCCAGTCGCCGCGCGTCCGCGGGACCACGGCGGTCAGGAGACGCCCCGCGAGGTAGAGCGGGATCCGTCGGAGTTTTCGCGCGTTTCCCGCCCGGAACGAGAAAGACGCCACCCCGCGAGCCTATCGCGGGGTGGCGTCCGGCGCCGGAGCGTCAGCTGGTCGGCATCTGGCCCAGGGTGACGTCGACGGTCTTCTCCCGGCCGTTGCGGACGAAGGTGACCTCGGCCTTGGCTCCCGCGGCGAGCGCGCGCACCTGCGCGGTCAGATCGGCGGAGTTGGTGATCGGGATGCCGTTGAACTTGGTGACCACGTCGCCCTCCTGCAGCCCGGCGGCCGCGGCGGCGTCGCCGCTGATGACCTTGGCGATCACGGCCCCGGTCGTCGTGGCGCCCTGGACGCTGGTGGCATCCTGCACGTTCGCACCGAGCAGACCGTGCGTGGCGGCACCGTTGTCGATGATCTCCTGCGAGATCCGCTTGGCCACGTCGGACGGGATCGCGAAGCCGACGCCGATGTTGCCCGACTGACCGCCCGACGACGAGCCGCCCGCGCTGGCGATGGCGACGTTGATGCCGATGAGCTTGCCCTCGTCGTCGACGAGCGCGCCGCCGGAGTTACCCGGGTTAATCGCCGCGTCGGTCTGGATGACGGCGATCTTGATGGACTCCGTGGTCTGCTGCTGGCTCTGCTGCCCCTCGCCGAAGTCGAAGTAGAACGGGCTCTTCCCCGGGGCGTCGCCGGAACCGGAGCCGTCCTCCGACTCGGTGCCGTCCTTGGGGGCGGCGGACGAGGCGACCAGGATCGAGCGGTTGAGCGCGCTGACGATACCGGTCGTGACCGTGTTCGGCAGGTCGAGCGGGGCGCCGACGGCGCTGACGTTGTCTCCGACGTTGAGCTTCGACGAGTCCGCCCAGTCGATCGGCGTCAGGTTCGAGGCGTCGTCGAGCTTGATGACGGCGAGGTCGTAGGTGGGGTCGGTGCCGACGATGGTCGCCGAGAAGACGCGGCCATCGGAGGTCGTCACCGAGACCTTGGGGTTCGCCGACTTGCCGCCGATCGTCACGACGTGGTTGTTGGTGAGGACGTAGCCGTCCGAGCTCAGGATGACGCCCGACCCGGTGTCGCCGGTCTGGCCCTCGATGGCCTGGATCGTCACGACGCTCGGGACGACCTTGGCAGCGACGGCCGTGGTGTTGTTGACGTCCTCGGTGTTGTTGACGGTCACCGCGGTCGGGCCCGACACCGCGGCCGAGCCGGAGCCGCCCCAGAGCGACAGGCCGGCGTACGTGCCGCCGAGGCCGGCGCCGCCGCCGACGAGGGCGGCCGCGACGAGCAGCGCCGCGACGCGTGGAGCGTTGCTCTTCTTGCGGGGCTGCGGGCGCGCGTCGGCGTCGGTGAGATCCACGGTGGGGTGCTGGCCGTGGGCGTCGTGCCCTCCGGCCGCGGGTCCGAAGGCGTGACCGGTGGGACCGGTGGCACCCGAGGGGGCGGAAGCGTAACCCTGGGGGCGGGTGGCACCGTCGTGCGTGCCACCGGGGTATCCGGCCGCCGGCGTGTGCGCGGGCGGGGGCCAGGCGGCCGCCGCGGCGGCGGGCGACCGGGTCGGCACGGGCGGGACGGCGTCGGTGGGCGCGGCGGCGTCGCTCGCGTTCCCCGCGGCACCCTGGTCGATGTGGGGCGACGTGGGCACGGCGTCCTGCGCGGCCGCGTCGGTGTTCCGGCTGTTCTCGTTACCCTCGGGACGGTTGTCCGTGGTGTCGCTCATGTGATGCTCCTTCTTCCAGGCGATTCCACGATGACCCCGGATGCTGTGTGCTGCCTATGATGAGGGTGAGCCGCCTCTATGGGTCTGACCAGGAACGCCCCGCGAGGCCCATGGCCTACGGTGAGAACGAACCGGTCCGCGCCCCGCGCACTCTTCGAAAGCACTCCCACGATGCAGAACATTCCCGGCGCCTGGCAGCGCACCGCCCGCGGAGCAGGCCTCCTCGCCCCTGATGGCAGCGCCGTTCCTACCATCTTCGCCGAGATGACCGCCCTGGCCACCTCCACCGGCGCGCTGAACCTCGGGCAGGGCTTCCCCGACGAGGACGGACCGGAAGTGGTCCTCGAGGCCGCCCGCCGCGCCATCGCGGACGGCGTGAACCAGTATGCGCCGGGTCGCGGCTTCCCCGAGCTGCTCGCCGCGATCGCGGAGCACCAGCAGCGGTTCTACGGGATCGAGCTCGACCCCGCTCGAGAGGTGCTCGTGACGGTCGGCGCGACCGAAGCCCTCGCGGCCACCCTGCTGGCCCTCATCGACGGTCCCGACGACGAGGTGGTCGTGTTCGAGCCGTACTACGACTCCTACGCCGCGAGCGTCGCCCTCGCGGGCGCGCGCCTCGTGCCCGTGCCGCTGCTGTGGCCCGATTTCCAACCCGACCTCGAGCAGCTGGCATCCGCGGTCACCGACCGCACGCGCGTGATCCTCGTCAACGATCCGCACAACCCGACCGGCACGGTCTTCTCCCGCGAGGTCCTGGACGAGGTCGTGCGCCTCGCCCACCTCCACGACGCCGTCATCGTCACCGACGAGGTGTACGAACATCTGGTCTTCGACGGGCCGCACGTGCCCATCGCCACCCTCCCCGGAGCGGCCGAGCGGACGCTGTCGATCTCGTCGGCCGGCAAGACCTTCTCCCTCACGGGGTGGAAGACCGGCTGGGTGTCGGGACCCTCCGAGCTGGTGACGGCGGTCCTGGCGGTGAAACAGTTCCTCACCTATGTCGGCGGCTCCGCGTTCCAGCCCGCGATCGCGGCGGGCCTGCGGTTGCCCGACGCGTTCTTCTCCTCGGTCGCGGAGACGATGGCGGCCAAGGCCCGCGTCCTCGGGACCGGGCTCCACGCCGCAGGCTTCGACGTGTCGACCCCGGGCGGGTCGTACTTCACCGTCGTGGACGCCGCGCCGCTCGGCGCCACCCACGCCGACGCCTTCTGCCGCGAACTGCCGTCACGGGCCGGCGTGGTCGGCATCCCGCTCACGGCCTTCGTCTCCCCGGCGCACCGCGACCGCTATGCCACGTTGGTCCGCTTCGCCGCGTGCAAGCGCGTCGAGGTCCTCAGCGAAGCGGCGGAGAGACTGTCGGCCCTGTCCCTCGACGGGGCGCCGATCAGCGCGGCGTCACCCGGAAGCGCCGGAGCTCGAGGGCGGGGTTGACGCGGCGTACGCGCGCGATGGCATCCGGATCGATGTGGGCGACCGCGACGTCGGTCGTGGTCCCCACGGTCGCGACGACCACGCCCTGCGGGTCGACGATCATCGAGTGCCCGACTCCGAGCGGCGGTGGATGATCGGCCCCGGCCACGAAGAACGTGTTCTCGATCGCACGCGCCTGCACCAGGGTGCGCCAATGGTGCTCCTTCAACGGCCCCCGCACCCACTCCGCGGGCACGAGGGCGACGTCGGCGCCGGCGTCGGCGAGCGTGCGCGCGACCTCCGGGAACCGCAGGTCGTAACAGGTCATCAGCCCGAACCGCAGCCCGTCCACGTCGAACGTCTCGGGCAGCGAGATCTCGCCCGGCGCCACCCAGTCGGACTCGCGCTGGCCGAACGCGTCGTAGAGATGCAGCTTGCGATACACGGCACGGATGCCGTCGGCCGCCACCGCGACGACCGCGTTGCGGACCCGCCGGCCGTCGTCGGCCTTCTCGAGCAGCCCGGCGACGATGACGAGGTCGAGTTCGGACGCGAGGGCGGTGAGCGCGGCGGTGAACGGCCCGTCGACGTCTTCGGCGTTCTCGGCGAGCGTGGCGTCGAAGGGGTCGACGAAGTAGCTGGAGTACTCCGGGAAGACCACGACCCGCGCGCCGCGTGTCGCGGCCACGCGTGCGGCGGCGGCGATCGCCTCGAGGTTCGCCGCGCGGGAGGCACTGGGCGCGAACTGGGCGACGGCCACGCCGAATCCTGCGTCGGTCACGGTTCATCCTTTCCCCGGAGATGACGGAGCACGACCGGCGTCACCACCCACAGTACGAGGATCGTGACCGCGAGGACGACCCCGGCGATCGCGCCCGCCCCGGCATCGACGACGACCCCGAAGACGAACACCACGACGCCGACCAGCAGGAGGGACACGAGCAGCAGCGCACCCTTCAGCGCGCGGTGCCCGAATCCGACGACCTCGGGCTTGATGCCCCGCTGGAACACGGCACGGTGCAGCGCCACCGGAGCCAGCGCCACGACCGCGCTGAGCGCGGACAGGACGACGAGGCCGAGGTAGAACGCCCGCCATCTGGTGTCGAGGTCGGCGAAAGCGGGTTGGAAGGCGAGGGCGAGGAGGAAGCCGGTCAGGATCTGCGTACCGGTCTGCAGGACCCGCAGTTCCTGCAGGACGTCGTTCCAGTTGCGGTCCGCGCGCTGGGCGGGGCTCTCCGGCCTCCCGTCGTTCCGGTCATCGAAAGGGGTGCTCACTGCACCATCCTCCCGCGACACACCCGGGCTGCGCGTGCGGATTTGCGCTCACGTTCATCTCCGCGTAATGTTTTCTCTTGTGCCGCGGGGTGGAGCAGCTCGGTAGCTCGCTGGGCTCATAACCCAGAGGTCGCAGGTTCAAATCCTGTCCCCGCAACAAAGGAAGGCCCCGGATCCTCGGATCCGGGGCCTTTTTCCTGTCTCCGGAATGCCGTGCGACCCCGCCGAGATTTCTCTCGCGCCCGCAGCGGACGAGCCCCTACACTGACCGAAAACCTGGGGGACAAAAAAAGGAAATGACTCGCGCCTTCCGCGCGGTGGCGATCACCGCCGCCGTTCTCTGCTCGCTGAGCGTCGCCTCATCCGCCTCGGCACAGCCGACACCACCCGCGACCGACAGCCCGATCACCGACAGCCCGATCACCGACAGCCCGATCGCCGACAGCCCGATCGCCGGCACGCTCGCCCGCGCGGTCGAGAAGGCCGTCGCGTCGGGCGCCGACTCGCCGGACGCCATCACCGGCGCGGTGGGCCTTCCTCCGACCGGTCGCGGATCGCTCCGCTTCGACGATCAGGGGCGCCTGTCGGTCACGGTGACGTTCGAGCGTCGGCCCGACACCGCCCTGCTCGACGAGGTCGGCCGCACGGCGGAGATCGTCAGCGTGCAGGACCTGACGTCGTCGGTGACGGCATGGGTCGACCCCGGTCGACTGGAGGCACTGCGGGCACTCGAGGGTGTTCGCGCCGTGACGCCCGTGGTGCAGCCCGTCACCATCCCCGTCCCCGCCCCCGTGGTCGAGGACACCCCGTCGACGCAGCGCAGCGTTGCCGAGAAGTCGTGCCGCGCGTTCCCGAGCGGTGCCGACGAACCGCTCCACACGAAGGAGGCGCGCACCGACTTCGCGGTCGACGGCACCGGGGTGACGATCGGCATCCTGTCGGATTCCTACGACGCGTGGCCGGGCGCCGAAACCACCCCCGAGGACGACATCGAGGCCGGCCTGCTGCCCGGACCCGGCAACCCCTGCGGCTACGAGACACCCGTCACGGTGCTGTCGGACATCACCACCGAGGAGGGCGGCCACGACGAGGGACGCGCCATGGCGCAGCTCGTCCACGGCATCGCGCCCGGTGCCCGCATCGTGTTCTACACGGCATGGCGCAGTTCGCAGGACATGGCGAAGGGCATCGTCGCGCTCGCGGACGCCGGCGCGGACGTCATCGTCGACGACATCGGGTGGAGCGAAGAACCCCTGTACCAGCAGGGGTGGATCTCGACGGCCATCACCGAGGTGCAGTCGCGCGGTGTCGCGTACTACACCTCCGCCGGCAACGGTTCGGTGATCGGCGAGGAGGGGACGAAGGGCGCCGGAAGGCAGATCAACGGCTGGCGCACTCCGCAATACCGCCCCATGGCCTGCCCGAGCTGGGTACAGGCGCCCGAGGACTTCACCTCCTACGACTGCCTCGACTTCGACCCGTCGGCCGCGCAGGATGCGACGGACACCGTCACATTCCCCGCCGCCACCACGGGCGACCTGGTGGCGCAGTGGGGAGACCCGGTCTTCGGCCTCACCACGACACTCATCCCGCAGTTCTACGTCGACGACGAGCTCGTCAGCGAGGCGTACATCGACGGGATCACCCCGACCGTGTACACCACGGCACCCGAGGGCGTGCCCGCCGGTGACGTCGATGTCGTCGTCGTCCGCGACACCTCGTCGGGAACGACCACGACGCCGGCGTTCTCGATGGCGTTCTGGGACACCTCGCTGTCCGAGATCGAATACGACCGCTCGGTGGGTGCGGATGTCGTCGGGCTGACGTCCGTGGGTCACCCGGCCGACGGCTCCGGCATCGGCGTGGCCGCGGTCTTCTCTCTCGAACCGGGGGTACCCGAGCCCTTCACCTCCGCCGGCGACACCACCGTGCTCTTCGAGCCGGTGCGCTATGTCGACGGGCAGCCCGTCGTCTCACCCGCCTACCCGGAGCCGCTGCGGGTCATGGGCCCGCAGATCGCGTCGGTCGACGGCATCCGCACGAGCTTCTTCGCCCAACGCATCCCGCAGCTCGACGACAACTGGTATTTCTTCGGAACGTCGGCCGCGGCCCCCACCGCCGCCGCCGTGCACGCACTCGCGCGCGAGTACGCCCCGCAGAAATCGGCGGACGAGATCTCTCGTGCGGCGTTCGCCACGGCCGGGGCGCTGAAGAATCCGACCGCGTCGACCGTGACGGATCAGCAGCTGTTCGGCGCAGGTCTGATCGACGCCCAGGCGCTGCTGACGGCGCTCCCGGCCCGACCCGTCACGGATCTGCGCGCGACGGCGCTGTCCTCGACCGCGATCGCCGTCTCGTGGGTGAACGCCGAGGGCTGCACCGGGTCCGAGGTGCAGGTGCTCTCGGGGACGGACGTCCTCGCCGCGGCGAGTCTCGATGCCGGAGTGGATGCCACGACGTTCCGCGACCTGCCCGCGGGCACCACGCTCACCGTCGCGGTGACCGCGCGCGGCGCGAGCGAGGACTCCCCCGTCGCCCGTGTCACCGTGGACACCCCGCCGGCCCCGGGACCCTCGCCCACGCCGAGCCCGACGGCGAGCCCGACAGCGAGCCCGACAGCGAGCCCGACAGCAAGCCCGACGGCGACCGCCACGGCGACGCCGATCCCTGTCCCGCTCGGCGACGACCGCCTCGCGCAGACGGGTGCCGACCGATCGAGCGCCGTCGCGCTCGGCGGGAGCGCGGCGCTGCTGCTCGCCCTCGGTGCCGGGCTCCTGGTCCGCCGCAGGACGCTCGCGCGTCGCTCCAGGTGACCGTGCGGGTGGGGCGCAGGCTCTCCGCCACCGCCCCACCCGCACGGGGTCAGGCCGCTCGACTGTCGGCTGCCCGTCGAGCCAGGAGATCGTCGAGCCTGCGCTCGAGCCATTCGCGGTAACGGGTCACCGTCCAGCCGGAGCGAGCGACGAAGAAGGCGAAGGTCTCGGGGCCGAACAGATAACAGAGTTCGTCGGTCACCTCGTCGACGTGCTCCGGGTGCAGGAGTCCGCGCTCCACGAGCCACCGAGACGCGACGCGGATCTCGTCTCGTCGGCGCGCGTCCAGGTCGGCGACGGCATCCGCGGCCACGGCGTCCGTCTCGCCCGCGACCACGATAGCCCGGGCGAGTCCGGCCGTGCGGACGTGTGCGCGCGTGACGTCGTCGAGCCATGCGCCGATCGCCTCGCGCGCCTCGAGTCGCTCGAGGATCTCGGCCACGGCCGGATGGGCACCGCCGTCGAGTCCGTCGTCGGCTCCGATGAAGGCGCGTTCGAAAGCGGCCACCAGCAGCATGGACTTCGATCCCGCGAGATGCACCGACTGGACCGAGACGCCGGCTTCGGCCGCGATCCCCTTCATCGTGGTGGCGGCGTATCCGTCGCGGGAGAAGAGCGTCGCCGCGGCGTCCAGGATGGCCGCCCGCGTCCGCGCGGCTTCCGCCTGGCGCAGCGGAGAAGCGTACCTCCGAGGACTCACGCGACCGACCTCCAAACGTTAGAGCGACCATCTAATCATTCGAGCAGCCGACGACGGGAGGGCTTGACGCGCTCGACAGCATCACCGCCTCGTCGTCAAGCCCCCGAGCGGCATCGTCGTCCCGGGTTGACTGGACCCATGATCGACGGACGTGTCCCCGCGCCGGCCCCGCGCCCCTACCGGGACCGGGTCACCCCGTCCCGCATCCCCGCCGCCGCGGGGCGGGCCGTCTTCCGCACGAGCGAGCGGCCGCGGCTGCGATGACCGACGTCGAGATGGCCCGGATCCCTGCCGGACGGGTCCTGCGCGGCGACATGCGCGGTGCGGAGCGGCGGGAGATCGTCGTCGCCGGTTTCGAGATCGGGGTCTACCCGATCACGGAGGAGCAGGCCGCGGAGTTGCTCGGCGTACCCGTGCGCAACCCACGTCGTCCGGCGGTGGACCTCAGCTGGTTCCGAGCCGTGCGCCTGTGCAACGCCCTGTCCGAGTGGGAGGGCCTCGACCCCGTCTACCGATTCGACGGTGAAGACGTCACCCGGGACCGGGACGGCGATGGATTCCGCCTTCCGACCGAGGACGAGTGGGAGTACGCCTGCCGCGCCGGTGCGACCGGCTCCACCTACGGGCCGATCCACGAGATCGGCTGGACGGCGGCGGACGGGCTGCGTGGCCCGGCTGACGTCGGGGCTCGGCTGCCGAACCTGTTCGGCCTCTTCGACATCCTCGGCAACGTCTCGGAGTGGTGCGAGGACGCCCTCGACCCCGACCGCGGTACCGCCCGCGTCTTCCGGGGCGGCGGGTGGAGCGATGCGCCCGCCGTCGTGCGGGCGTCGACGAGGCGCGGGGCCGGGCCCCGTGAGGGCTTCGACGACGTCGGGCTGCGGGTGGCACGGTGAGGCCGTCAGTCGTCGGTCGTGATCGCCTCGGTCAACGACGCCAGGAAGCCCGAGATCACACGGAGCTCGTCGTCGGTGTAGCGCGTCGCCACATCGCGCATCGCACCGAGGTGGCCACCGAGATGATGGAAGAACTCACTGCGCGACTTGTCGGTGAGGATGACGATCCGCGCGCGGCCGTCCGAGGGATGAGGACGGCGCTCCACGTGACCCGAGGCCGACAGACGGTCGATGAGCTTGGTCGTGGACGCGGTCGAGATCCGCAGGTGCGTGGCGACGTCATGGGGACTCACCGTCTCTCCGCGCTGCTCTCGGATGATGAGCATCCTCAGCGTCGCGAGGTCGCTCGCGTTCATGTCCATGTCGCCCTTCATCCCGCTGTGCATACGGTCGAGGGCGTCGCTGAGGGCGCGGACGGCGGTCAGGGTGTCGAGGACGGCCGGTCTTCTCGCAGACGCGGGAACGGCACTGGTCATAGTGGACACCCCTTCACGGCATAGGTATATTGAGGCTCACATCGCTAGCTAAACTAGCAAACAGGAGGAACGATGAGCGAGACCGAATACGTCGTCCTTCTGGACGATAACGGCAACGAGATCGGCACCGCACCGAAAGCCCGTGTGCACGGTGCGGACACCGCTCTGCACCTCGCGTTCTCGTGCCACGTCGTGAACGCCGACGGTGACGTGCTGGTGACGCGGCGCGCCCTCGACAAGAAGACGTGGCCCGGAGTCTGGACCAACTCGTTCTGCGGGCACCCGGCCCCCGCCGAGCCTCTGAGGGACGCGGTCCACCGTCGCGCCGGCTTCGAGGTGGGCCTGCGCCTCCACGACATCGAGCTCGTGCTCCCCCACTTCCGCTACCGCGCCGTCGATGCCAGCGGGGTCGTGGAGAACGAGATCTGCCCGGTCTACGTCGCTCGCACCGACGAGGAGCCGCGCCCCAACCCCGCCGAGGTCGCCGAGTATCGCTGGGTCGCCCCGCACGACCTCGCCGCCTCGCTGGAGGCCACGCCGTGGGCGTTCAGTCCGTGGCTCGTCCTCCAGGCTCGGCAGCTGCCCCTGTTCGGCGCTCCCCCGGCCGTCCGGCGGGCGTCGTGATCGCCTTGACGTCGACTCCCGCGGCGCGCGAGCACATTGACGCCGCCATCGACGGCGCGCTCCTCCGCCTCGACCGGCGACTCGATCGACTCGGCGACGGCGCGCGAGCGCTGGCATCCGCGATCCGACGGGCGACGGACGGCGGGAAGCGGTTCCGGCCGCTGCTGGTGGTCTCGGCCTTCGACACGCTGGGCGGACCCGACATCGCCCGTCCCGCCCTGTTCCAGGTCGCCGCGGCGTTCGAGGTCCTGCACACCGCCTTCGTCGTGCACGACGACGTGATCGACCATGACGTCGAACGCCGCGGCATGCCCAACATCGGCGGGGAGTTCCGCGCGCGCGGAACCGACCGCGGCGCGAATGCTTCCGGTGCGGCACTTCTCGGCGATGCCGCCGGCATCCTCGCCGGCGATCTGCTGCTGCACGAGGCGTCGCGGCTCGTCGCGATGGCCGAGATCCCCGCGGCGATCCGGAGCGACGTGCTGCTCCTCGTCGAGGACGCGGTGCTGGTGTCGGCCGCGGGCGAACTCGCCGACGTCGAGAACGCCGTGTCGGCGGGCGACATCGACGCCGACACGATCCTGCGCACGACCCATGACAAGACGGCCGTCTACTCGTTCTCCGCACCGCTGGAGGCGGGCGCGGTGCTCGCGGGTGCCGACGCCCCCGTGCGACACGCCCTGCAGCGGTTCGGACAGCGGATGGGACTGGCCTACCAGCTCGTCGACGATCTCATCGGCGCCTTCGGTACGGCCGCCACGGCCGGCAAGGACGAGGGGTCCGACCTCCGCGAGGCGAAGAAGACGCACCTGATCGTGCTGGCCCGCGAGAGCGAGCACTGGCCGGAGGTCAGCGACGCCCTCGCCCACGCCCACACCGGACCCGTGGCTATCCGCGCCGCGCAACGCGCTCTGTCCGCCTCGGGCGCGCGCGATCGGCTGGAGCAGCTCGTGCGCGAGACGCTCGACGAGGCACGCGGGATCGTCTCGGCCTCGACCCTGCCGTCCGCGTGCCAGGCGATGCTGCTCGACCTCGTGGATGCCGTGCAGGAGCGCGTTCCGTGAGCACCGAGCCCACCGGCCTCGCCCTGTACTCCCGCACCGCCGACGACGCCGCCGCCGCCGTCATCCAGCGCTACTCGACCTCGTTCGGCCTCGCCGCCCGCCTGCTCGGACCGCGCCCGCGCCCGCACGTGCGCAACATCTACGCCCTCGTGCGCGTGGCTGACGAGATCGTCGACGGTCCGGCCCACGACGCGGGGCTCAGCCCCGAACGCGAGCGCGCGGTGCTCGACGGGCTCGAGAACGAGGTGCGGGATGCCATCGCCACCGGCTTCAGCGCCAACCTCGTCGTGCACGCCTTCGCCCGCACGGCCCGCGAGTGCGGCATCGGCGACGAGCTCATCGCCCCGTTCTTCGCCTCGATGCGCACTGACCTCGACACCGCCGCCCACGACGACCTCTCGCACGACGCCTACGTCTACGGGTCGGCCGAGGTCGTCGGCCTCATGTGCCTGCAGGTGTTCCTGAACGCCGGGATGTCGGCTCCCGCCCGCCCCGCGGACGACCTCGTCGACGGCGCACGACGCCTGGGCGCGGCGTTCCAAGACGTCAACTTCTTGCGCGATCTCGCCGACGACGCCGATCGCCTCGGCCGCGACTACCTCGACGGCGCGGCCGACGACGAACGGCGCACCGCCGTGCTCGACCGCATCGATGCAGACCTCGCGGCCGCGGCATCCGTCATCCCCCACCTGCCGCCGGACTGCCGCGCCGCCGTGATCGCCGCGCACGATCTCTTCGCCGAGTTGTCCCGGCGCTTGCGCGCCTCACCCGCGGGCGCGCCCCGCGTGCGCGTCCCCGACGGCGTCAAAGCCACCCTCGCCGCCCGCGCCCTCCTCGGGCGTCCACCGAAAGGTCCCCGCCCATGAGCACGCAGCGCATCGTCGTCGTCGGAGGCGGGATCGCCGGTCTCGGGACCGCGGCCCTCCTCGCCGACCGCGGACACGACGTCCAGCTCTTCGAGGCGCGGGACGCGCTCGGTGGCCGTGCGGGATCGTGGGAGAGCGACGGCTTCCGCTTCGACACCGGTCCCAGCTGGTACCTCATGCCCGAGGTCTTCGACCACTTCTTCCGCCTGCTGGGAACGAGCGCCGACGAGCAGCTCGACCTCGTCCGCCTCGACCCCGCGTACCGCGTGTACGGTCCCCCCGGAAAGGGCGAGCCGATCGACATCGTCTCGGGGCGCGAAGCGGTGCGGGCGCTGTTCGAGGAGCACGAACCAGGATCGGGCGACAACATCGAGGCGTACCTCGACTCCGCGAAAGACGCCTACGAGCTGTCGACCTCGAAGTTCTTGTACGACCCGTACTCCTCGACGAAGGGCTTGCGCGACCCCGCGCTCGTGAAGCGCCTCCCGACCCTCATCCCCCTGCTGACCCGCACGCTGTGGAAGCGCGTCACCACCGATTTCGCCAACACCCGGCTGCAGCAGATCCTCGCCTACCCCGCGGTGTTCCTCGGCGGCTCCCCGTTCGAAGTGCCGAGCCTGTACCACCTCATGAGCCACCTCGATCTGGGCGACGGCGTGCTGTACCCGAAAGGCGGCATGACCGAGATCATCGCCGCGATCGAGAGGATCGCGCGGGAGCGGGGGGTGCAGATCGAGACCTCCGCGCCGGTCGAGGCCATCATCACCGAGTCGGGTGTCGCACGCGGCGTGCGTCTGTCCGACGGCCGGGTAATCGCCGCGGATGCCGTGGTCTCGGGCGCCGACCTCCACCACACCGAGAACGACCTGCTCGAAGAGAAGGATCGGCAGTACCCCGAGAAGTGGTGGAAAGACAAGGTGCCCAGCCCCGGCGCCCTCCTGCTGCTGCTCGGGGTGAAAGGCGAGCTCCCGCAGCTCCCCCACCACACCCTCCTGTTCACCGACGACTGGCACACGAACTTCGACGCGATCTTCGGTGACGACAAGAAGATCCCGGATCCCGCGTCGATCTACATCTGCCGCCCCAGCGCGTCCGACGACTCCGTGGCCCCGGCCGGACACGAGAACCTGTTCGTGCTCGTGCCCGTCCCCGCCGACCCGGACAGCGGCCGCGGGGGCGTGTCGGGCACCGGCGACCCGCGCATCGAAGCGGCCGCCGACCGCGTCATCGCGCAGATCGCCGAGTGGACCGGCATCCCGGATCTCGCGGAGCGCGTCGTCGTGCGCAAGACGATCGCCCCCGAGGACTTCGCAAACGACCTGCACGCCTGGCACGGCAACTCGCTCGGGCTGGCCCACACCCTGAACCAGAGCGCGATCTTCCGACCCAAGAACCGCTCCCGCAAAGTGCGCAACCTCTTCTACGCCGGGACCTCCGTGCTGCCCGGTATCGGCCTGCCGATGTGCCTCATCTCGGCCGAGCTCGTCGTCAAGCGCCTGACGGGAGACACCTCGCCCGGGCCGCTCGTCGAGCCCGCGCGCGCGGCGGTCTGAGGTGCCGGGGATCTACCTCGGCGCGATCCTCTTCTCCCTGGCCGGCATGATCGCGATCGACGTGAGGTTCTCACTGGCCGTGCGCGTGGCCCCGTTGCGCACCACGGTGGCCGTGCTGGTCGCGACGGCGTTCTTCCTCGCGTGGGACCTCGTCGGCATCGTCACGGGAGTGTTCGTGAAGGGGCAGAGTCCCCTGTTCGTCGGCGTCGAGCTGGCTCCGCACCTGCCCCTCGAGGAGGTCTTCTTCCTCCTCTTCCTCAGCTACCTCAGCGTCGTGCTCTTCGCGGTGTTCGAGCGGCGCGCGGGCGCTCGGGAGCGGACATGACCTACCCCCTCATCGTGCTGCCGTTCGTGCTCGTCACGGTCATCACCACGCTCGCGACGCTCCGCCGCCCGCGGTTCCGGGAGCGTATGAAGTCGTCGGGCCTGACCGCGCTCGTGCTCCTCGGTCTCACGCTGGTCTTCGACAACCTGATGATCGCGGTCGACCTGTTCTCGTATCCCGAGGAGCATCTGAGCGGGCTGCGCCTCGGGCTCGCGCCCCTCGAGGACTTCGCCTACCCCGTGTGCGCGGCCTTCTTCGTGCCCGCGGTGTTCACGCTGCTGTCACCCCACCCGTCCCCGAAGGATGCCGCATGACCCCCCTCACCCCCGTCCGCGTGCTGCGCGAGCTGTTCGTCTCGTCGCGACCGGTGAGCTGGATCAACACGGCATTCCCCTTCGCCGCGGCGTACCTGCTCACGACCCGGCAGGTCGACGCGACTCTCGTCATCGGCATCCTGTTCTTCCTCGTGCCGTACAACCTCGCCATGTACGGCGTGAACGACGTGTTCGACTACGAGTCCGACCTGCGCAATCCCCGCAAGGGGGGAACGCATGGCGCGGTGCTCGACAAGCGCATGCACCTCATCACGCTCTGGGCCTCGGCGCTGTCGTGCCTGCCGTTCGTGATCTTCCTGGTCATCGTCGGCTCGCCGCTGTCGTGGCTCGCGCTCGCGCTCAGCCTCTTCTTCGTCGTGTTCTACTCTGCTCCGCCGCTGCGGCTCAAGGAGCGTCCGTTCGCCGACTCCGTGACCAGCAGCATCCACTTCTTCTCCCCCGCGATCTACGGCCTGGTGCTCGCGGACGCGACCTGGACGCCGCAGCTCGTGTTCGTGCTCGTCGCCTTCGCGTTGTGGGGTATCGCGTCTCACGCCTTCGGTGCCGTGCAGGACGTCGAGGCCGATCGAGCGGCCGACATCTCCTCGATCGCGACCGCTCGTGGCGCGCGCTGGACCGTGCGCTTCGCGCTCGTGGCCTACACCCTGGCCGGTGTCGCGATGCTGTTCTCCGCGTGGCCGGGTCCGCTCGCCGCGGTGCTGGTCGTGCCCTATCTGGTCGTGTGCTGGCCGTACCGCAACGTGACGGACGCCGAGAGCGATCGCGCGACCGCCGGGTGGAATCGCTTCCTGTGGCTGAATCAGATCGCGGGCTTCGGCACGACGCTGCTGCTCATCTGGTGGTGGTTCCTGACCGCCTGACGCCGCGCGGCGTTGCCGCGCCGCGCGAACGCCGCGTCCTGCGCGTGGCGGGCCGTCGGGTCGGGTCGGGTCGGGTCGCCACGACAGTCGAGTGTCCAAGAAACCCGGACTCGAGGGCACTTGATCCCGGGTTTCTTGGACACTCGACGTGAAGGGCCGCGGATGCCGCGGCCCCGGCGTCCACGATGGGGCCGGCCGCCACGACCCCGATGCGCAGTTCACGACGAAACGCCGGCGGCCCGTCTCTCGGGACGCCGGCGTTTCGTCGTGGGCCTCAGCCCTGGTTCTGCGTCTGACCCGACGATGCCTGCAACTCGAGGAGACGCTGCACCGCCGCGTTGAGGCGGGCGTCCTGCGTCGCGAACTCCGAGAGGTCGCCGTTGGCGAGGGCCTGCTGTTTCGCCTGCAGGGCCGCCTGCGCCTCCTGGAGCGCCGCGGCATAATCGCCGGCCGGCGCCGTCGGTGTCGTTTCCGTCTCGCCCTGGTCGGTAGGCGTGACCGACTCGTCGCCGGTGTCGGCGCCCGAGTCTCCCCCGAACAGCGAGTCGAGGGCTTCACTCAGGGTGTTCTCGAACGCGATCTTGTCTCCGAAGGCGACGAGGACGCGCCGCAGCTGCGGCAGCTTGGTGTCACCCGAGGACTGCACGAAGACCGGCTGCACGTACAACAGACCGCCTCCCACCGGCAGGGTGAGCAGGTTTCCGTTGAGCACCTGCGACTGCCCCTGCTGGAGGATGTTGATCTGCGACGACACCGCGGTATCGGAGTCGAACGTGTTCTGGACCTGTCCGGGACCGGGGACGGTCGTCGCCGCGTCGATCACCAGCATGCGCAATCGTCCGTAATCCTCGCGTCTCGTCCCCTGAGCGTCACCCGCGTTGGAGTCCACCGCGAGATACCCGGTCAGCACGTTACGAGCCTGACCGCCCTGGGACGCCGGGATGAAGCTCGTGAACATCGAGTAGGTCGGCGCGTCCTGACTCGGCATCTTCATGGTGAGGTAGTACGGGGGCTGCAGCTCGTCGGCGTTCTGAGGGTCGTTCGGCGTCGCCCAGCGGTTGTCCTGCTGGAAGAACGACCGCGCGTCGTCGACGTGGTAAACGCCGAGCATCGAGCGCTGCACCTTCATGAGGTCGGTGGGGTAGCGCACGTGGCTCATGAGGTCGGCCGACATCTCGCTCCACGGCTGGAGCGTGGAGGGATAGATCTTCTGCCATGTCTGGAGCACCGGGTCCTGGTCGTCCCAGGCGTAGAGCGTGACCTCGCCGTCGTAGGCGTCCACCGTGGCCTTGACGGAGTTGCGGATGTAGTTGATGTCGTCGAGGGCGTACGTCGGAGCGGGGTTGTTCGAGTCCGCGATCGCACGCGACAGCGAGACACCCGTGGAGTACGGGTAGTTCGCGCTGGTCGTGTAGCCGTCGACGACCCACTTGATGCGCCCGTCGACCACCGTGGGGTACGGGTCGCTGTCGAGCGTGAGGTACGGCGCGACCTTCTGCACGCGCTCCTTCGGGTTGCGGTCGTACAGGATCTGCGAGTCCTGATTGACGTAGTCCGAGAAGAGGATCTGCTCCGACTGGAACTTCAGCGCGTAGATCAGACGGTTGAAGACGTTGCCGACGCTCGGTCCCCCGTCTCCGCGGAACGTGGTGCGGGTCTCGGTCCCGCCGTCGGCGCCGAGCGGGTAGTCGAGCTCGATGTCCTCGCCGCCCTCGGGGCCGCCGACGATCGAGTACTGCGGCGACTGCTCGCCGAAGTAGACGCGGGGCTCGTAGTTCAGGTCGGTGAGGAAGCCGGTCCCGGGGATCGCGCGCTCGAGGAACACGGGGTCGCCGTCGGCGGTGCGCTCGTTGCCCGCGGCCGCGACCATGCCGTAGCCGTGCGTGTAGACGAGGGTGGAGTTCTGCCAGGTCGCGGCGTCTCCGAGCTGGCTCGTGTTGAGCTCGCGCAGCGAGACGACGGCATCCTGGCTCTGCCCGTCGATCTGGTAGCGGTCGACGTCGAGCGGTTCGGCGAACTGGTAGTACGAGCGATACTGCTCGAGCTGACGGACGGTGGGGCCGATGATGGCCGGGTCCATGATGCGCAGCTGGGCGGTGGATGCCGCGTCATTGCGCAGCTGACCTGCCTGCGCCTGCGTCGCCGCCTCGAAGTTCTCCTTCTCGACCTTGTCGATGCCGTAGGCGGCCTTCGTGTTGTCGAGGTTGCGCTGGTAGAACTGGCTCTCCAGCGAGAGCTGGTTCGGACGCACCTGGAAGGTGTTCACGGCCCACGGGATCGCGGCCCCGACGACGATCGCCGACACGACGAGCAGGGCCGTGGCGATGAGCGGGTAGCGCCAGCGCCCGATGAACGCGGTGACGAAGAACGCCAGCGCGACGATGACCGCGGCGATCGCGAGGATCGTCTGGCCGGGGATCACCGCGTTGGTGCCGACGAAGCCCGGGCCGGTGATGCGGTCGTCGGGCTCCACGAGCGTGCGGTAGCGGTCGAGCCAGAGACTCGCGGCCTGCAGCAGCAGGTAGATGCCGGCGAGCACGGCGAGCTGGATGCGCGCGGCCTTGGAGATGCGCAGTTCGCGCTGACCGACGCGGACGGAGCCGTAGAGGTAGGACACGACGGCGGTCAGCAGCAGCGACACGAGCGCGACGGCCGAGGCGAAGCCCAGCGCCGCGGCGTAGAACGGCATCGCGAACATGTAGAAGCCGGTGTCGAGACCGAACTGCGGATCGGTGACCGACGTCGCGACGCCGTTCGCCCAGAGCCAGGTCGTCTCCCACTGCGCCGAGGCGGCGAAGCCGGCGAAGAACCCGAAGAAGATCGGGATCCCCCACATCGCCAGTCGTCGGAGCGGCTCGACGACCTCCTGGTACCGGTCGAGCTGCGAGCTCAGCCGCGCGTAGACGGGGCGCAGCCGGTAGGCGAGCTGGATCGCCGTCCACACCGGCACCGCCATCGCGAGGAAGCCGACGACGAACATCACGGCCCGCGCGATCCACTGCGTCGTGAGGACGTTGGTGAATCCGAGCTGCGCGAACCACATCCAGTCGGCGTACAGGTTCGCGAAGACGAAGAAGGCCACGACCAGTGCGGCGATGACCGCCAAGCTGATCGAGATGATTCGTCGGGAGCGGTTCGGCGGCGTGGCCTGGTTCGGCGCTGAGGTCGTGGTCACCCCCTCATCCTAGGCGCGACCACTGTGGGTGAGCCGTGGATACTACGATGCCGCGGAGTTCCCCGGCGCGCAGGTCGGGAGCGCGTCGAGATCGCCGTCGTCACGGATCGTCTCGAGGACCTTCAGCGAATCGCTCAGCGTCGACACCGCGAAGACCCGGATGCCGTCGGGCACGTGTCCCACGACCTCGTTGCAGTTCGCCGAGGGGGCGAGGAACCAGGCGGCCCCGGCATCCCGGGCTCCGTACAGTTTCTGACGGATGCCGCCGATGGCGCCGACCTCGCCCTTGTCGTCGATGGTCCCGGTTCCGGCGATGTGCTGGCCGCCCGTGAGGTCGCCGGGCGACATCTTGTCGATGATGCCGAGGGCGAACATCATGCCGGCGCTGGGGCCACCGACGTCGTTCAGCTGGATCTCGACGTCGACGGGGAGGTCGAATCCGACGGCGAGGACGATGCCCACGAGCCACTGCTGCTGCCCGTCGAGCTCGCTGTCGCGCGGGGTGACGGTGACCTCGCTCGGGGTGCCGTCGCGTTCGATGCCGAAGGTCACCGGCTGCCCCTGAGCGGCTTGGATGGCCGCCTTGACGTCGTCCGCGGTGGTCGCGGCGGTGCCGTTGACCGCCGTGATCACGTCGCCCGCCTCGAGGATGCCGGCCGCGGCTCCGTCGTCGGCGACGCTTCCCACCACGATGCCCTGCGGAACGTCGTAGCCGAGCTGGCGCAGGGCCGCCGCGGACGCTTCGAGCTGCGAGTCGGTCATGAGGTTGGCGTTCTCGGCGTTGCGCTGCTCGGTGGACTGCCCCGCGGGGAAGATCCGATCGATGGGGACGACGGCGCGTGACGGGTCGAACCAGGCCACGGCCAGCTCGATCCATGTCGGCGTGCGTTCCCGGTTGCCATTGACCTGGACGGTGAGCAGGTCGAGCTGACCGGTCGTCGGATCGGCCTTCTCGTCGGGCACCGTGATGAGCGGAACCTCCTCGCCGTCGGCGTTGGGCGCGGTGCCCAGGGTGTTGAGCACCGGTCCGGGCTGCTGGATCACGTACGCCGTCGGCAGGAAGGTCAGCAGGAACAGCACGACGACGGCGACGGCGAGAGACCACAGCCCCACCAGGGTGGTACGCGTCCACCGGCGCGCGGGAGCGGGCACGACGGAGGCGTTCTCATCGAACAGCGTCACGGGTCCTACCTTTACCGGGGTCGTTCGCGCGCGGCGTAAGCGGCGAGGGGCCGAGCCGGGGAGAGCGAGGAATCGTGCGACTAGCGTAGATGCCGTTCCCCTTGACCTGGCTGAGAGGCGAAGACGTGACCGACGACGACCGGAACCCTGAAGAAGAGTTCCAGGAGCTCATGCGTCGCCTGATGTCCGGCGACATGACCGGCCTCGACCCCGAGCAGTTGTCCCGCCTGTCGGGGATGCAGATCGATCCCGCGATGCTGCAAGCGGTCATGAACCAGCTGCAGGGCGCTTTCGCCGGGACGCAGGACGGCGTGGACTGGAGCCTCGCCGAGCGTCAGGCCCTGCACATCGCCAATCAGGACGGCCTCGGCGTCACGGCGGGGCAGAACAGCGACCTCTCCCAGGCGTTCTCGCTCGCGGGCCTCTGGCTCGGCGAGGCGACGACCATCTCCGACCTCCCCCAGCCGGCCCGCGCCGTCACGCGCGGCGCCTGGGTGACGGCGACTCTGCCGGTCTGGCAGGAGCTGGCGGAGCCGGTCGCGACGAGCATCGCCGACGCGCTCACCGACGCACTCGGCCAGCAGGCCCCCGACGACATGCAGGAGATGATCGCCGGCGCCGGTCGTCTCATGCGCACGGTCGGCGGCTCGCTCTTCGCCACCCAGCTCGGTCACGTCGTCGGCCGTCTGTCGACCGAGGTGGTCGGCGGAGGAGATGTCGGCATCCCGGTCATGCCGGACGGCGACGCGGCGATCCTGCCCCAGAACTTCGCCGACTTCGGTCGCGATCTCGAGATCCCCGACGACCAGCTCGCGCTCTACCTCGCGACCCGTGAGCTCGCGCACGCCCGTCTCTTCCGGCACGCGCGGTGGCTGCGTCTGCACGTGATCTCGCAAGTGCGCGATTTCGCCCACGGCATCCGCGTCGACACCGATGCGCTGGAGGAGCTGGCCTCGCGCTTCGACCCGTCCCAGCCGGAGGAGCTGCGCAACGCCCTCGAGAGCGGTGCCCTGCTCCCGGCGCGCTCCGAGGAGCAGACCGCCGCCCTGACCCGCCTCGAGAACCTGCTCGCGACCATCGAGGGCTGGGTCGACGTCGTCACCGAGGACGCGACGTCGCGGCTCCCCGCCGCGGGACGCATCGCGGAAGCGGTGCGTCGCCGTCGCGCGGTCGGCGGACCGGCCGAACAGGCCCTCGGCTCACTGGTCGGCCTCGAACTCCGTCCGCGGCGCATGCGCGAGGCGGCCGCCATGTGGCGCGCCGTCACCGACGCGGTCGGCGTGGCCGGACGCGACGCCCTGTGGGACTATCCCGACCTCATGCCGTCCGCCGAAGACATCGACGATCCGGCCGGCCTGGTCGCCCGAGTGGTCGCCGCGTCCCGCGGAGAGGCGGCGCCGACGGATGCCATGGACGACGCGCTCGCGCAGTTGCTCGCCGAGGAGCACCGCGAGGGCGGCGCCTCCGCGGAGGACGCGTCCCCGAAGGCGCAGGAGCCCCCGGCGGACGACACGAACGACGACGACGGGGCCCCGGGCGACCAGCGCCCCGTCTGACTCCCCCTCCCCATGCGGCACGGCGGGGCGTCCGCGTGTGGACAACCGTCGCGCCGGCCGCGCACCCCGCGATGATCGGGGGATGATCCGCCTCGATCCGGCCGCTCCCCCGCTCTTCCGCACCGACGGCACGGTGCAGTTCGGCGTGCCCGCTCGCGCTCAGCTCGACGTCTCCGCCCCGTGGATCGAATCCGCGGTCACCGCCCTCGAAGCCGGGACGACGCGGAGCGCGCTGCGCGCCCTCGCTCGCCTCCACCGCGCTCGCGACGTCGATGCCGATGCTCTCTTGACGCGCCTCGCCCCCGCCCTCGTGCGGGCCCGTGGGCGGGCGACGCTCGTGCTCCAGACCGCGGACGATCTGCCGGTCTCCGCCGTGCAGGCGGTGCGGGCCGCGCTCCCCTCACGATCGCAGGTCGTGGCGTGGGCCGGACCCGACACCTCGCCGGTCGCGGCCGACGCGCGGGTGGTCCTCCTCGCGGCGCACCGGGTCGATCCACGCCGCACGGCCGGCCTGGTGCGCGAGGGCGTCGTTCATCTCCCCCTCGTGCTCGACGGCGCGAGCGCGCGGATCGGTCCCGTCGTGAGACCCGGGCGCAGCGCCTGCCTGTCGTGCCTGGATGCCACGGCCCACCGCCTCGACCCGTCGTGGCCTCTCCTCGCCGCGCAACTCCTCGCCCGGCGCGTACCCGACGTGAACCCCGCTCTCGCGGCCGAGGCGGGCCGAGCCGCGCGACACCTGCTCAGCGGGCGGCTCGAGGGTCCGTCCCGCTCGCTGCACCTGCGCGTCGACTCGATCCGGCGGGTCTGGGAAGTCCATCAGCCGAGCGAAGACTGCCGCTGCCGATCTCTCGAAGGAAACGCGACGGCTCTCGATCCGCTCGGCCACGACCTCGCGCCCAGCTCACCGACAGGATGCGTGCGGCACGGGTGACCCCCACGTACGCCAGGCGGCGCTCTTCGTCGACCGCCTCGAACGACGTCGCGTACGAGATGGGCAGCAGACCCTCGCTGACCCCGATGAGGAAGACGTGGTCCCACTCGAGCCCCTTCGCCGCGTGCAGCGTCGAGAGCGTGACGGTCCGGGTAGCGGGCTCGTGCTGGTCGCGTGCCCGGGCCTGCAGATCATCGGTGAAGGAGCGGAGGTCGGTCCCCGGTGGAGCCTCTTCCGCGAGACGGAGGAGCGCCGCGCGCGCCTCCCACCCGTCGCGGAGCGCGCCGCCGGCCTGGGGCGGCTCGTCCGTCAGGCCGATGCTGCGCAGAACGTCTCGGACGGTCGCCAAAAACCCGGTCTCGACCGGGGCGACGGATGCCGCACGCAAAGCCATCAACGCCTGTCGCACCTCGGGGAGGTCGAAGAACTTCCGCCCGCCGAGGACGGTCGCGGCGACCCCGACCGCGGCGAGGGCGTTCAGGACCACGGCCGACTGCGCGTGCGATCGGTAGAGGATGGCGATGCTGTCGGGATCCGTCCCCCCGGCGATCGCGGCGCGCACCTGGGCGGCCACGCCCTCGGCCTCGTCCTCGTCGTCGTCGTACGCGCGGACGACCGGGGACGGGGTCTCCTCCCCGTGCGCGGCCACCAGCTCGAGGGCTCCGGCGCGTCCCCTCATCAGGTCGTTCGCGACGGCGAGCACCGCGGCCGTCGAACGGTAGTTGCGTTCGAGGCGCACGACCCGCGCGTCCTCGTGCGTGCGCTCGAAGTCGAGCAGGAAGTGGGCGTCGGCGCCGGTGAAGGAGTAGATGGTCTGACTGGCGTCACCCACCACGCAGAGGTCGCGGCGATCGCCCAGCCAGAGCTCCAGGAGACGGTACTGCAGGGGCGAGACGTCCTGGAACTCGTCGACGGTGAAGTGCCGGTACTGCTCGTGGACCGCCGCGGCCACCCGGGGTTCGGCCTCGATCATCCCGGCGCAGGTGAGGAGCACGTCCTCGAAGTCCATCTGCCGACGTTCGTCCTTGAGCTTCTCGTAGGCCCTCTGCAGGTCGACCACCTGCTCGACCCCGAGCCGCCCCACCCCTTGGGGGCGGACGGCGGCGAACTCCTCGATCGATCGCATCGTGACCTTGCGCCACTCGATCTGCGCCGCGACGTCGCGCAGTGTCGCCGTGTCGGGGGCGAGTCCGATCCCGTCGGCCGCGTGCGCGAGCATGCGCACCTTGTTGTCGATGATCGAGGGCGCCTGATCGCCCGCGAGCGTCGGCCAGAAGTAGTTGACCTGCGAGAGGGCCGCGGCGTGGAACGTCCGTGCCGCCACGCCGCTCACCCCGAGGGAGCGCAGTCGACCGCGCATCTCGCCCGCGGCTTTGGCTGTGAAGGTGACCGCCATCACCCGCTGCGGCGAGTAGGCGCCCGTGTCGACGCCGTGGGCGATGCGCCGGGTGATCACGCGGGTCTTGCCGGTGCCGGCGCCGGCCAGCACGCACACGGGCCCACGGAGAGCCCGCACCGCCTCGAGCTGCCGCTCGTCGAGCCCGCTCAGAGCCGGCGACGTCACGCGTCGACCCCGTACCACTCTTCGATGAGGCGCCGGGCGATCGAAGAGGTCCCGGGCAGCTGCACCGTGCCCTCACCGCGCAGTGCCGCGCCGATCTGAGCGCGATCGAACCACCGCGCCTCGAGGATCTCCTCCCCGTCGGCCTGCACCTCGGCATCGTCGACGATGCGGGCACGGAAACCGAGCATCAGGGATCGCGGGTAGGGCCAGACCTGTGATCCGCGGTAGTCCACGTCCTGGACGCGCACGCCGGCCTCCTCGAGGATCTCTCGAGCGACCGTGTCCTCCAGGGATTCCCCGGCCTCCGCGAAGCCGGCGAAGCACGAGTACCGGTCACCACCCCACGCGGCGTTGGCACCGAGCAGGACACGGTCGGGGTCCGTGGCCGAGGAGAGCAGGACGATGACGGCGGGGTCGGTGCGCGGGAAGTGCTCGCGACCGCAGTGCGGACAGTGCCGGGACCAGCCCGCGTGGCGGATCTCCGTGCGGGTGCCGCAGGCGGGGCAATACCCGGCGTCCCGGAGCCATCCGGCCAGGGCGACAGCGGTACCGAGGATCTCGGACTCCTCCGCCGGGAGCTCACCGCCGACCGTCCGCAGCCGGGACCATTCGGCAGCGGCCCCGAGGACGGGTTCGTCGCCCGCGTCGTCCACGACCGCCAGCAACAGAGCAGCCCCATCCGCTGCGCGACCGAGGAACGCCCACTCGACGGCACCCTCGACCCGATGGGCGGGGAACAGGACCAACCGCGCGCTCTCCACGGGCGCGGCGTCCCCCCGGACCAGGAGGACGCGGGTGACGCCGCTCACGCGCTCGCGCGAGATCAGATCGGGCACGACGCGCTCGTCGCCCCGCCGATCGAGCGCCCCGCCGGGCCACCGCGCGGGAGACGGAGAGTGGGGCGGCACCGGAACGGGCAGCGGCATCGAACACCTCTTTCAAGGGCGTGGCGCAAGGGGAACGAGCGAGCACGCGACCTACCCTGGGGGCATGGCCCGCTCGCCCCTCACTCTAGCCGCGTCGGTGACGGCCGCCCTGCCTCGGACCGGCGTGACCCGCGTCGCACCGCTCACCGAGAACGCCTCGGGACGCTTCGACACCGCGATCGTCCACCTCGACGACGGACGAACCGCGGTCGTCCGTCTTCCCGCGGCGGAAGACCACGCGTCGGATCTCGCGGCCGAGTCACGCGCTCTGCACGCGGTCACTCCCGGCGTGCGAGCGCTGCTGCCGTTCGCCGTCCCCGAGGTGCTCGGCGAGAACGGTTCGGGCCTGCAGCGTGTCCTCGTCACCACGCTCCTCGAGGGGTACCGCATCGATCCCGCGCACCTGCCCAAAGGGCCGGGCTATGCTCCGGCCATCGGCGGCGCCCTCGCGGCCGTCCACGCCCTCCCGGTCTCGATCGTCCGGACCGACGGTCTCCCGGCCCGCTCGCCCGAGCAGGTCCGTGACGACACCGCACGCCTGCTCGACCGCGCGGACGGCACGGACCGTGTGCCCGACGGCCTCATGCTGCGGTGGCGCCAGGCGCTGCGCGTCGACGATCTCTGGCGGTTCGAGTCGGCCGTGATCCTGGGGGGCGCGACCAGCTCGTCCGTGCTTCTCGAAGACGACGATGCGGGTGTGCCGCACGTCACAGGCGTGCTGGACTGGGCCGGGCTCAGTGTCGGCGACCCGGCCGTCGACCTGCGGTGGCTGGCATCCGCGCCACTCGCCGCGGACGACGTCTTCGAGGGGTACACCGCCGCGGGCGAGCGCTCCCCCGATCCCCTGCTCCGGCAACGTGCCCGCCTCTACGCCGAACTCGAGTTCGCCCGCTGGCTCGTCCACGGGTACGACGCCGGCGAGCCCGCGGTGGTCGCCGACGCGGTTGCTCTGCTCGAGGCGCTCGTGGACGGCGTCCGTGGAGACCACATCGTCGGAGACTCCGGCACCGACATCGATGACGCCCTCGCTCTGGTCGAGCGCGTCCCCCCGGCGACGGCCAGCACGGTGGACACCTCGATGCAGACGGACGCCTACGACCCCGAGGCCCTTTCTCTCTATCTGTCTGCCGAGCGCGACCGCGAGGCGGCCGCCGCCGGACTGGCTGCGGCCCTCGCGGACGAGGGTCTCGCGGGGTCGACCGACGACGCCGCCACCGGCTCCGTGACATTCGACCTCCCCTGCGATGACGAGGAGCCGGGGCCGACCGCACCGATCGATCTGGACGGGTGGACGGAATCTCCTCGGCACGCCGCCTCCGGCGCGCACGAGGAGGGAGCCCTGCCCGACGACCACGGCGGACCGGAGCTCGCGAGTCCGGCGGTCGCCCCTGCGCCCGTCGAGGACGACGCCCACGGCTCCCCCGGAGCCTCGACGACGGACGATGAAGAAGACGCCGCGCGAGCGAGCCGCGCCGCCCTGCGGCGCTGGGGGGTCACGGGCGAGGGCGCCTGACGCCTCGCGCGCGGTCTGCCCGGCTTTGTTCGTCAGCCGCGGATGACCAGCTCGTCGCCGACGTAGAACAGGGCGACGTCGATGGCATCCAGAGGCACGCCATGCTTGGCGTGGTACGCCTCGCGGTACAGCTCGAGCTGCAGCATGCGCGACCGGCGCTCCTCGGCCGACGCGGGCGGCTTACCCGTCTTCCAATCCACGATCTCGTAGCGGTCACCCCGTCGATACACCGCGTCGAGCTTGCAGATCACAACGTGCTCGCGTCCGTCGAGTCGACGCGTGACGAAGTCGATCTCGGTCTCCACCTCGAGCGGCTGGAGCGTCGCCCACTCCGACCGTTCGAAACACGCGCGCAGTCGCTCCAGGTCGGCGGCGTCGGCCCCGGACGCCCCGGAATCGTCATCGTCCCAGAGGCCGCCGTCATCGAGGCCGACGCCGGCACCGACGATGCCCGACCGTCGCTCGACCCAGGCGTGGAAGAGCGTGCCCAGACGCGTCTGACGGTAGGGCCTCTCCGGCATCGGGCGCCGCAGCTCGTCGACGGCACCGCCGTAGTCGGCGACGAAGTCTTTGAACCGTGATGCCGGGATGCGGGTGGGCGCCGGTGTGCGCGCCGGTCGGAGCCGTTCCGCGCGCTCAGCGAGCAGCAGGGCGAGGTCGGCGTCGGAGGCGACCGGTGGCGCCCCGCGAGCCGCCGCGACCTCCGCCGCGGCGGCCGAGACGGCGGTCCGCCGCGCCCCCAGCGGGTCCAGCGGCCACTGCAGGAGTCGCCGTTCACCGTCATACGGGTCCTCGCCGACATCGCCGACATCGAGGTCCACGCCGAGAGCCTCGACCGCCTCGTCGAGGAAGACGCTGGGGCGCCGCGGCTTCTTCGTTCCCGACCAGGTCGAACCGGACAGCAGCAGATGATCGCGGGCACGGGTGAAGGCGACGTACGCGAGACGCCGGTCCTCGTCGAGCTGGCGTGCTCGATTGGCGGCGACGAAGTCGTCGATGGCCGCTTTCAGATCCTGCTGGGTCTCGGCACCTCGCCACCCGAGAACCGGAAGCCACGCCGAGTCGCCCCGGAACTCGGAGGGCAGGATGCCGAAACCCAACCACCCCTTCGTGTCGCGCGGGAGCGAGGGCAGCTCATCGGTCACCAGACGAACGACCGCCACGGCATCCCATTCCAGTCCCTTCGAGCCGTGGATCGTCAACAGCTGGACCACGTCGTCTTCGGGGGGCTCGGTCCGCGGCGCGAACTCGTCGGCTTGTTCGGCGTGGTCGAGCCAGGCGAGCAGACTCGACACCGATCCCGACTCGTCGGCGGCGAGGAAGCCCCGGATCTCGTCGACGAATGCGCGCAACTGCGCGGAGGCGATGCGCGCCGGTCCCCTCGACTCGTTCGCGGCGAGCTCGATGTCGAGGCGCAGCTCCGCCTCGATCAGCCGGATGAGCTCGGGGATCGGCGCACCGATGCTGCGCCGCAGGCCCGCGAAGACCGCGCCCGCCTCCCGGAGCCGGGAGCGCGCCTCGGGTGTGAAATCGGTGAGCCACCCGTGCCCGTCGCTCTGCCGGGCGATGAAGTCGAGCGCGTCGACGAGGGACGCGCGGTCGGCCCCCGGTGTAGCCCGCAGCCGGTCGACCACCTCGGAGCCGAGCGGCTGCAGGCCGACGTCGTGCGTGGCGAGCCGTCGGGCGAGTTGTGCCAGCGCCCGCAGATCGGCGAGACCGATCGACCACCGCGGGCCCGACAGGAGCCGGATAAGAGCCGAACCCGCCTCGGGGTCGCTGATGACGCGAAGCGCCGAGACGACGTCCACGACCTCCGGCGTGGTGAGGAGTCCGCCGAGCCCCAGGATCCGGTGCGGGATGCCGCGCCGCCCGAGGGCATCCCCGAAGCGCACCATGTGCTTCTTGCTGCGGAAGAGGACGGCACCCGTCGTCGCCCGCCCCTGGGCCTGGCGCGCGGCGCGGACGCCCGCGAACCACGACGCCACCCGGTCCGCCTCGGTGTCGAGGTCGTTCTCGAAGACGACCTCGACGATGCCGTCGGGCGCGCCCGGGCGGGAACGCAGCTCCTCCACGGCGACGGGCGAGCGATCGGCGAGCGGGGCGAGCACGGCATTGGCCACGTCGAGGACGCGGGCGCTGTTGCGCCAGCTCGTCAAGAGCGAGAAGTGTCGGCATCCGCCGTCGGGAGAGAACGCGGCGGGGAAGCCGCCGAGGTTTCCGGCGCTCGCGCCGCGCCAGGCGTAGATCGCCTGATGCGGGTCGCCCACGGCCATGACGCCGGTGCCGCCGAACAGGGTGGAGAGCAGGTCGGTCTGGACGACCGAGGTGTCTTGGTACTCGTCGAGGAGCACGACGCGGTAGCGCGCGCGCAACTCCGCGACGACCGCGGGGTGCTCGCGCGCGATCCGCAGCGCACCGGCGACCTGGTCGGCGAAGTCCATCACGCCCAGGCGCGCCTTCTCGCGGTCGTAGTCAGCGGCCAGGCCGGCGAGCAGGCTGAGCGCCGACACCCGTGCGGCTGCGTCGGAGACGTCTTTGTACACGGTGACACGGCCCGACGTCGACGGACGATCGACGATGCGACCGAAGTCGTCGGGGAAGGCCGCGAGACGATCGAGATCGACGAGGTTGTCGACGCCGTCGCGGGCGATGCGCAAAGCCGCGTCGATGAGGGTGCGCGGAGACTCCTGGCGTTCCTCGAGCCTCGGGTCGTCAGACGTGAAGACGACGCGGCGCATGAGCAACCAGGCCGCCGACTCCGACAGGATCGCGGATTCGGCGTCACGGCCGATGCGCAGTCCGTGCTCGCGAACGAGAGAGTCGGCGAAACTGTTGTACGTCGAGACGGTCGGACGATGCAGCAGCTGGTCGCCGTCACCGGCATCCGTCACCGGCGTGGCGTGCTCGTCGGCGAGAGCGTCGAGGACCGCTCGTCGGGCCGCATCGCCGTGCGCCCCGTCGAGCGCGCCGAGTTCGGCGAACGCGTCGAGCCGACCGGACGCGTGCAGCGCGGGGAGCACCGCCAGCAGCCCCCGCGACTCGAACTCCGCGAGCCGCTGCAGCCGACGCTGGATACGCTCGGCCAACTCTCCCGCGGCCTTGCGGGTGAACGTCAGGCCGAGCACCTCGTCGCGGCGGACGATGCCGTTGGCGACGAGCCAGACGACCCGCCCGGCCATCGTCTCTGTCTTGCCGCTTCCGGCCCCCGCCACGACGAGCGCGGGAGCGAGAGGCGACTCGATCACGGCGGTCTGCTCGGGGGTCGGCGGGAACTGTCCCAGAGCTGCCGCGATCGTGGCCGCCGAGAGCGTCACCGTCATGAGGCACTCACCGGGGACACGGTGTGGATGCGGCAAAGACCGTACGAGAACTCGTCGCGGCAGTGCACCTCGTAGGGGGCGGCGAACCGCGTCCCCCGCATGACTTCGACCGCCCGCTGGACGCGCTCGACGAAGGCAGCGCGCGCGGCCTCGTCGAACGGCGCCTGGAGCGGCTCGGCGTAGTCCTTGGTCGCGGCCGTGGGGCGGAGCACGAGGAGCTTCGCCCCACCCGGGGACAGCCCCGCGGTGTTCTCGATGGCCCCCGCGGCGAAGGCGAGCTGGTAAGCGGCCAGCTGCGGGTTGTCGGAGACTTTGGCGTCGGTCTGCGGCTCGTTCTTGCCGGTCTTGAGATCGACGATCACCACCTGGCCCGACGGCGTGACCTCCACACGGTCGATGTCACCGCTGACGACGGCACCGTGCTCGGCCGCATCCTCCACGGGGATCGGCACCTCGAAATGCCTCTCGGAGCCGATGAGGCGACCACCGGCGTCGTCGAAACGACGCAGGTACGCCGCCAGGCGACGCACCAGATCGCGGGCGCGCGTACGCTCCGCGCGCTCTCGCCACGCGGCGTCGAAGACGAGCTCGCCCCACCGTTCGTCGACCACGGCCCACAGGTCTTCCTCGGCCGGGGAGACGGCCGTCTCGAGGGCGGCGTGGATGATCGTGCCGATGCCCGCGGTGGTGCCGCTGCGGTCGCCGCCCAGGTCGGCGATGACCCAGTTCAGCTCGCACTCCTCGAGGGCGTGCAGCCGCGACGGCGAGACCCGCACGTCCTCGCGGGCCAGGTCTCTGAGAGGAGCCGTCGAACTCGGTGCCGCCACGCCGTACCACTGGTCGGGAGCGGCACCCGCGACCTCGGCCGCCGCGAGGAGAGCCAGTTGCCCCGCGGCATGTCGCCGTTCCGCCGCCGGTACGCGCGGCACCGTGAGAGCGCGGCGGTGCCTCGCGACGAGTCCCCTCAGCGACAGCGGGTGCTCAGGAATGGCCGAGGCGGGTTCGGGGGTCGGCAGCATCTCGAACAGCACGCTCGGTCCGGTGTCGTCGTCGTCCACGGCTGTCACCACCAGCCGCGAACCGGCTCGGGAGATCGCGCGGACGAACAGCCGCAGCTCATCGTGCATCGCGGCGCGGCGACGGTCGAGGATGCCGGCGGCCGGCAGGTCGGGGAAATGCACGGCGTCGGCGAGGCGCCAGGTCTCCAGCAGCCCGCCGCGCAGCCGCGTGTTGGGCCAGACCCCGTCCTGCACGCCCGCGACGATGACGGTGTCGAACGCGGTGCCGGCCGCTGCGGCCGGCGTCAACACGCGTACTGCGTCGATGACCGCGGGCTGCTCGATCCTGTCTTCGGCGACGTCGCTGTCGAGGATCGCGCGCAGGAAGACGGCCGCCTCTCCGTCGGGCTCGCGCTCGGTGAACCGCTTCGCCGCGTGGAACAGGGCGACGACGGCGTCGAGATCGCGATCCGCCTGTTCGGCGAGGGGCCCCGAGCCCCGAGACGCCTCACGCCACGTGCGCGCAAGACCACTGCGCTCCCACGCGGTCCACAACAGCTCGTGCGCGGTGGCGCGCTGCTCGGCCTGCGCGCGCAGGGCCGCCAGCGTCTCCCCCAGTCGAGCGGCGCGGCGCGCCTCGCGCGAGTCGATGGCGGCGAAATCGAGCGGATACCGCAGCCCCGCGACGAGGACCTCGCCGGCTGACCGAGTGCCTGTCTCGCGGAGCTCCTCGTGCCGGAGCACGGTGCGCAACCTCCGGAGCTCGATGGGGTCGAGTCCTCCGAAGGTTCCGAGCAGGACGTCGTTGACCTCCTCGGGGGTCCACCCCTCGGGGTCGCGCGCCCCGAGCTCGACGAGAGCCACGAGATCGCGCACCGGGCGCTGCGCGCCGAGCGCCGCGCCCGGTCCACTCGCGCGGGCGGGCACCTCGCGCGCCGCGAGCTCGGCCTCCAACGAGGCGACCTGCCGCGAGTCGTGGGCGATCACGGCACACTCGCTCCACGCCACGCCGTCGAGCACGTGCCGCTCGCGGAGCAGTCGCGCGATGGCGTCGGCCTCCTCCGCGGGCGAGCGCAGGAGGAACGTGCGGATGGACCCGGACGGCGTCGCCCCCTCGACGGGACGACGGTGCGCCACCACCCCCGCTGCGCCGATGCGCGCCGCGACGGCGCGGACGAGATCGATCTGCTCGGGTGTCCCCCGGTGGGCCGTGGTGAGCGCCGCGAGCTCCCCGAGGTCGCGGCTGAGGCGGGCGAAGTTCTCGGGTGTGGCGCCGCGGAAGGCCCCCGACCCGACGTCGGGGTCGCCGAAGGCGACGACGCCGATGCCGAGCGCGCGACAGGCCCGCAGCAGGTCGACGCCGCCGCTGGTGAGTTCTTGCGCATCGTCGACGAGGATGCAGCGCAGCACCGCGAACCGCCCCAGCACGTCCGGGTCGCGCAGCCCCTCCCCCAGGATTCCCACGGCTTCGCGCGCGAGGTCGGCGGCGTCGCGGTGCGCGCCGCGCATCCGCCGACGAACGTGCCGGTACTCCCGCAGGAACGACGCCACGGACTCCCACACCTCGATCCGATGCTGCTCGGCCAGGCTCGACAGGTCGTCGGGGCCGATGCCGAGGTTGGTGCACTCGGCGAAGAAGGCCCGCAGATCGCCGCGGAAACCACGGGTCGCCCGGATGGGAGTGCCCAGCCATTCCGGCCAGCGCGGTCGGCCCTCGGCCTCGTCGGCGGCATCACCGTCGAGGAGATCCCGCAGGATCTGATCCTCGTCGCCGCCGGTCAGCAGCTGCGGCGGCTCGTTGCCACGCCGCACCTCGGCCCCGCGCACGAGCTGGAAGGCGAACGACGCCACCGATCGCGCCAGCGCCCCCGAGGTCGCCCGGCCGACCGCGAGAGCCAGCGGATCGCGCAGCGCCGTGGCCGCAGGCCGCGTGGGTGTCAGCACCAGGAGGTGGTCGGGATCCACACCGGACGCGACGAGGTGACGGACGCGCGCGATCAACGTCGACGTCTTCCCCGAACCGGGCGATCCCACCACCACCCCGCTCTTGTCCGGGGCCCACTCGACGACCGCGCGCTGGTCGTCGTCGAGCACGCCGATGAGGCCGTCGGGCGATGCTCCGCCCGCCGACGAGGACGCACCCGCGGTCGCCCCTCGGGGGGTCTCGACGCCACCGGATACGGTCAGCGTGGTGTCGCGGTCGAGCATGTCCTCCACGGTAGCCGGGGGCGCCGACACGAGTCGTCAGCGCCGCCGGAGTGGACGATCCGCGAGGCCGTTCGGGGCAGCGTTCGCCATCCGCGAAGCAGGCGGTCGCGAGCGACGTCGGGTCGGAGGGCTGCCCTAGAGTCGAGGAGTACACCGGGCCGACCGCGACCCGGGCGGAAAGGACGCATCGTGGAGATCCGCATCGGCATCACCAACACCGGCCGCGAGTTGAACTTCGAGACCAACGAGAGCTCGGATGTCGTGAAGTCGTCGGTCGCTTCGGCGCTCGACAGCTCCGCGAGCCACGTGACGTTCACCGACGTCAAGGGGAACTCCTACATCGTGCCGACCGCGAACCTGGCCTTCGTCGAGCTCGGGACCGAGGAGTCCCGCCGCGTGGGCTTTGTCGCCTGATCTTCACCGTATGGAGATCCTCCTCGGGTTGATCATCGGCGGGGTGGTCGGCCTCGTCGCCCACTTCGCCCTGCCCCACCGCGAGATGCGGGGCCCCGCACTCGCGCCACTGGCCGGGGCCGCGGCGTCCGCGGTCGTGTGGACGACCCTCACCTGGGCCGGACAGACCACCGCGTCGCCCCTGCTCTGGATCCTGGCGGTCGTCGCTCCCGTCCTCACCGCGCTGGTCATGGTCCCGCTGCTCACGCGGGTCCGCCTGCGGCGCGACGCTGCCGACCGGGCACGCCTCGGGATCTGACCGTCACGCGTTTCTCGGCCCCCGCGAGGGGCGAGGACGCCACCCGGACGCGCATCGGCGAGGGCGGCACGGGATTCAGGCTGCGAGACCCATCGCATCCATGCGGCGCGCGTGCGCGCCCATGAGCTCCGTGAACACCGGCTCGACCTTCGCCTCCTCGACGCGGTCGAGTCGAGGATGCCGCAGGGCGGCCCGTGCCACGAGGAGCGTGTCGCCGACGAGACGGCGGCCCCACAGGGCGAGCAGCCATCGCCACTCCTCGTCGGTCTCGATGGCGGCGCCGAGGATGTCGACGATGGCCTGCCGGTCGTCGTCGGCCTGGAGGATCCGGGCGACGCGGCGACCCGTCTCGCCGTAGCTCGATGACAACGCGAGGTAGAAGTCGTCTAGCATGCCCGCCGTGATGTGCACCGAGAGCATGGTCTCCTGGGGACGGACGCCGTGGGTGCTCCGCCGGAAGGCATCGAGCGATTCGCGGAACGGCAGCATCAGCTGCGTCGGGTCTGCTCCGCGTTCGCGGATGAGCGCGACGAGCTCCTGGTGCTTGATGAGCGCGGCGCCCGCCGCCCGCGACAGCGACTCCTTCTCGGCCAGTTCGGGCGTCGACGCGATCAGTTCGCTGAGGGTCTCGAAGAAGCCGAGCTGAAGGTACGCCGCCTGGCCGAGGAAGGTCTCGACCTCGGGCGCGAGCTCCGCGAAATCGACGCGCATCGCCTCCCCGAGGTCGCCCCGGGAGCGCAGTTGCAGCGTTCGACCGACCGGGCGCTGACGACGACGGAACCACTCGAACACGCTGTACAGCCTAGGTGTTGTGGCTGGGGAGGTTGGGGACGCGTGAGGCGGGGGTGCCGTTGATGGCGGTGTGGGTTCGGTGGTGATTGTAGTGATGGAGCCAGGGTGCGAATGCGGCGGTGCGTTCGGTTTCTGATCTGTA
>Ga0308172_1000345_pt1 | contig 67255 bp, 82 predicted proteins | sample PhyGR2_FD_202134 | JGI IMG/M metagenome (GOLD analysis project Ga0308172, IMG submission 202134) | Phyllosphere microbial communities from UC Gill Tract Community Farm, Albany, California, United States - DLSLSG.R2 | ecosystem: Host-associated > Plants > Phyllosphere > Unclassified | place: USA... | reverse complement strand
GTCCAGGATCAGCATCTGCGGGTAGGCGCCGCCGAAACGGCGCACCCAGTCGGCGATGTTGCCGGCCTTGCGCGCGCCGTTGTCGCTGCGGCGGCGGTAGAACAGGCGCACCCGGCCATCAGGCACCAGCTCGCGCAGTTCGTTGAAGACCAGCTCTTCGGCGCGGGCGATGTCCTCGCGGCGGGTGTCGCTGAGCACGAAGAAATCGAAGCGTTCCAGCTGCCCGGTGGCGGCCACCGATTCGTAGATCGCGCGCAGGCCGGCCAGCAGCCGTCGCGGGTCTTCGTTGTAGGTGGGCATCAGCAGCGCGGTGCGGCTGTGCACGATCGGCAACGGCTTGTCCGGGTCGATGCCCAAGCGGTAGCCGCGGTCGAACACGGCGGTGAGGAAGCCGGCCACGGCACTGGCGAAGGACAGCGCGATCCAGGCGAACAGGCCGACGAACAGCACCAGCAGGCAGGCCTCGAGCACACTGATGCCGTCGGTGGACAGTACCCGCCACATCATCCGCGTGGCCACGGCGGTCATCGCCGCAGTACCACCGAAGAGGTACAGGCGGCGCAGCTTGATCATGCGCGGCGAGGTGCGGTGACGTCGGACCTTGAGCTTGCCTTCGCGCAGGGTCTGCTCGGGCATCTGCAGGGGGGCTTCGGGCGGCAACAGCGCCCAGCCGGCATCCAGCTCGGGGTTGCCCGGGCCGGCGTGGGAGGTGGTTTGAGCTTCCATCGCGTCTACTCCGCCCAGGCAGCGTTGCTGGCCATCCTGGCCAGGCGGCATGCACCAGGGTTCCCCGCGCGCATTCCCGGCGCCCGCACTTGTCCTGCCTGCGACGGCGTCACGCCGCGCAGTCGATGTCTGTCACTACCGGAACCCACACGATCTCCAACGGGGCGGAATCGAAAATGCGGCCCAGCATAAGAGGGCAAATGTAAGGTGAGCGCGAAGGTTTACGCCGGGGATTTCCCCCATTCAGCAAAAAGCGGGCGATGGCGGGCTCTAGCATGCCGCGCACACGCAGGCGCGACGGAAACTGGATCGAGCAAAATGATAACGATTCCCAATCAGGGAATTCGGCCGCAGATGCGCCGCGAGACGCCAACCTGGGTTGGCCGATGCTCGTTCTGCGCAGAAGGGTGCCAACCAGCGTTGGCACCCGCCAGGGCTAGATCGTCTCGGGCGCAGCCGGATCGCGGCTGGCCGCCGCGCGCGCGCGGTCCATCGCCACCGCCAGTTGCTGGCGGGCGAGCAGTTGTTGTGCCTGCACCACTTCGGGTGTCGGCAGAAGCACCGGGCCCGGTGCGTTTTCCGGTGTGACAGGTGTGGTCATGCAACCTCCGTGGACATCCCGCCGACCGCAGGCCAAGGCCCGAGCGACAGCGGAACTGCGCACCCTATCCTAAAAACAAGAAGGGTGGGTGACGGTGCGACGCCCGGACGCAAGGCCCTGACTGGTTCAGCGTCACATTTCTGACGGCTCGGACTGGCTGGCTGAATGCGACGCATTTATCATGAAAACGTTTTCTTACACGGACGTTCCCATGAATGCCATCGATCTTTCCCGTTTCAGCGCGAAGTGGCAGTTCCGCTTCAACTTCTACCAGCAGCACGGCTCGCCCAAGGATCCGCGCTTCGCGCCGGCCTGGAAAGCGCTGCCCGTCGGCGAGCGCCTGACGATCAACATCAATTTCCTTGCCCTGTTCTTCAGCTGGATCTATCTGCTGACCCTGGGCATGTGGCGCAAGGCGGTGGTGGTGATCGCCATCTTCATCGGCCTTTTCGCACTGGCCTTCGTGCTGCCGACCATCCTGGTCCAAGGGCTGATCGGTGGGTTCTGCGCGCTGCTGGCCCACTGCACCAACTACGGCTACTACCTGGAGCAGGTAAAGGGCCGTGCCAGCTGGAACCCGTTCGACGGCTTCATCTGACGCACGGCCAGAGGTGCGGATGTGCACTGACGACGCCCGGCTCCGGCCGGGCGTCGTCGTCTGCGCCGTCAGGCCGCGCGCAGCTTCGCCGCCGCCGCCGCCGGCGCATCGGCCTGCAGGCGGAAGCGCGAAACCGCCACCGCCAGCTGCTCGGCCTGGTCCTCCATCGCCCGTGCGGCGGCCGTCGCCTCTTCCACCAGCGCCGCGTTCTGCTGGGTGGTTTCGTCCATCTGCACCACGGTCTGGTTGACCTGCTCGATGCCCGCCGACTGCTCGCGCGAGGCGGCCGAGATCTCGGCCATGATGTCGTTCACCCGGCCCACCTGGCCGACGATCTCCTGCATCGTGCGGCCGGCACCGTGTACCAGCTGCGCGCCTGCGCCGACCTGCGCCACCGAGGCGTCGATCAGCCCCTTGATCTCCTTGGCCGCGCCGGCAGAGCGCTGCGCCAGCGCGCGCACTTCACTGGCCACCACGGCAAAACCGCGGCCCTGCTCGCCGGCTCGCGCCGCTTCCACTGCCGCGTTCAGCGCCAGGATGTTGGTCTGGAACGCGATGCCGTCGATCACCGAAATGATCTCGGCAATGCGCTGCGAAGAGTTCTCGATCTGCTCCATGGTCTGCACCACCTGGCCGACCACCTGCCCGCCTTCGCTGGCCACGCCGGCCGCCGATGCCGCCAGGCTGTTGGCCTGCTGCGCGTGCTCGGCATTCTGGCGCACGGTGGAGGTCAGTTCCTCCATCGACGCGGCGGTCTCTTCCAGGTTGGCCGCCTGCTGCTCGGTGCGGCGCGACAGATCGCTGTTGCCCGAAGCGATCTCGCCGGCCGCCAGGCGGATGCTCGCCGCCGACTGCTGGATCTGGCCGACGATCTGGGTCAGCTGCTGCACCGTGCTGTTGGCATCGTCGCGCATCACCGCGAACACGCCGTGGAAATCACCCTGCATGCGCGCGCTCAGGTCGCCGGCGGCAATCGCGCGCAGCAGCGTGGAGAGCGCGGCCAGGTTGTGGTCGCTCACCTGCATCATGGTGTTGAGCGTTTCCACCATGCGGCGGAAGTCGTGCTCGAAGCGCTGGGTATCGCCACGCACGGCGAAATCACCGGCAGCCGCGGCGGCCGCCAGCTGCTGGATCTGTTCGTTGATCGCCCCCAGGTTGGCCTTGGTGGTGGCCATGGCGGCGGTGAACACCGCCTTCTCGCCCGGCAGGGCCTCCATGTCCACGCTGAGGTCACCCACCGCGTAGCGCTGCATCACGTCCACCAAGCGCTGGGTGACCGCGTTGCTGGATGCCACCAGCTGGTTGCTGTCGGCCACCATGCGGCCGTACTCGCCGGGGAAGGCGCTGGCATCCATGCGGTAGCTGATCTGGCCCTCGTCATGGCGCTGCGCCATGTCCGCCTGCGCCGCCATCACCGCCTGCAGCGTGCCACGCATTCCCTGCATCGCTTCCAGCAGGCGGCCCACTTCATCGTTGCTGCGCGGCGGCAGTGCGGTGTCCAGCTTGCCGGCCGCCACGTCACCGGCGATGCGCACGGCCTGCGCCAGCGGGCGGATCGCCAGGCGGCGCAGCAGCACGTAGACACCGGCACTGAGGGTGAGCGCGGCGATCACGCCGACCAGCAGGGTCAGCCACAGCAGCTGCCGGGCTTCGGCCACGATCACGGCGTGCGGCACCACCACGCCCAGTGCGAAGTGCTGCGGGGCGTCGCCCACCTGCATCGGCACGTACAGGCGCACGTTGCCTTCAGCATCCGGCTCGAACGCCTCGAACGTCTTGCCCTCGGCAATCTGCGCCAGCATCTGCAGGGTGGCCGCATCGGTGCGCGGCTTGCCGATCTCGGCAGCATTGGCCGCTGCCAGCACCACGCCCTTGGGCGAAAGCAGTTCGACCCGGCCGGCCCCCATCGGGGTCAGCGTGGCCAGGTGCTTCTGCAGCGCCGCCAGCGAGAAATCGACGGTGAACACGCCCAGGAAGGTGCCGTTGTCCACGATCGGCGTGCTCAGCGTGCTCATCAGCACCTGCTGGCCACCGATGGCATAGGCATACGGTTCGCTGACCTTGGGCAGCTTGTCCCGGCTCGGCCCCATGTACCAGTCACCCGAGCCGTCGGGCAGATCGGTGTAGGCAGTCATCGGCGACTGCTGGGTCTTGCCGTTTTCCCAGGCCCAGTAGCTCATGAAACGCCCGGTGGCATCGTGCGCTTCGCTGTCGACGAAGTCCGCATCCTTGCCATCGAAGGCATTGGCCTCCCACATGGTGCTCTTGCCCACCCATTCCGGGTGCGCGTTCAGCTGTTCGCCGATGACCGCGGCCAGCGCGGCACGGTCCGGTGCATCGCCGCGGGCCCGCTGGGCCAGCACGGTTTCCACCATCGCATCGTTGCTGGCGAAGGCCGTGCCCAGATCGGCCGAGACCTTGCGCGCCTCGGCAATCGCTTCGCTGCCCATGGTCTGGCGCGAGGCATTGACCAGGCTGGCACTGGCCTGGCGGTAGATGAGGAAGGCGGTCACGCCGAAGCAGAGCAGCGCGATCGAAGCAGTGCCCAGCATCAGCTTGTGGGCGATGCTGCCCGGGCGACGGGCAGCGGCAGAGCGGGAAGAAGGCATGGACAGGTCCGCAGGCAGTTCAGGACAACCGGCACCACGACGGTACCGCGCAGATGCGCGATCCCTCGCGCGGCCGCCCGCCGGCTGCGGATAGGAACCCACGGTGGCAAGGCACGCACCGGGTTAGCGGCCGCAGACGGGGCGGGTTGAGGAAAACCGCCCGCGGGAACCTGAATGGACTCACGTAGCGTCGAGCAAGCTCGGCGTTCCTCCGCGTAGAGTCGAGCTTGCTCGACTGATGCCAGGAGCAGTTGAGCAAGCTCGACTCTACAAAAGCGGTGGGGCTCACTCCACCACGCGGTCGCCCACCCATTGCGTGCGCGGCAGCACTTCGATGCTGCCCGCCGCGTACTGCTGCAGCACGCCCTCCGGGCCGAAGCGCGGCTGCCAGCCCAGCGCCTGGCGCAGGCGGCTGCTGTCGTAGACGCGGTCAATGCTCAGCGGCAGCGGCCAGCCGCGGCGCTCGAATTCGGCCAGCAGCTGCGGCACCCGCCGGGCCAGCACCTGCCGCGGGTTGGCGGCCAGCTGCAGGCAGTCGCTGCGCTGGAACGGCGTGGCCGCACAGGCGATGTAGCGCTGGAAGGCCCCGCCTTCGTCCACCAGCAGTGCCGCATGCGCGCTGGCCACGTCGCGCGCATCGATGCCGCGATGCAGGCGGAACATCGCCATGCGTTCAGGCGACTCGGGGAAGCAGCGCGCCATGCGCAGCACGCGCACGTCAAACCCCGGCCCTGCCGCGCGCTCGGCCAGCGCTTCGGCCTGCAGCTTGGTGCGGTGGTAGATGGTGCGCGGCAGCGGGTCGGTGGTTTCATCGATCCAGCGGCAGCCACCGGCCACCACGGCGTGGCCGTACAGCGCCGTGGTGCTGGTCAGCACAAAGCGGCGCACCCCCGCCTGCCGGGCCAGCTGCAGCAGCTGCGCGGTGGCGTCCACGTTGATCTGCTGGAACACCTCATCAGGCACCAGGCCGACATGCGGTGCGTGCAGGGCTGCGGTGTGGATCACCGCATCCACGCCCCGCACGGCGCGCTCCAGCGCCTGGCGGTGGGTGATGTCGGCAATGATGCGGGTGGTGTTGAACGGGCTGCGGTCCAACCCCACCACGTCGTGCTCGGCAGCCAGCGCACCGAAGATCGCGCGCCCGATCCGCCCGGAACTTCCGGTCAACAGGATCTTCATTGAATCCATTCACTCGACAACGCCCGGGAGCTACCGGGATGACCCGATTCTAGGCGCGGGCGAAGGCTCGGCAACAGCCTGTTCACGTGCGCGGCCTGGTAGCGGGGCGTCAAGCGCGTGCATGGCCGGCGTGAAAGCAGCGGTGGGGATATGCACCTGCCATTAGCCCCGCCTGTGCAGGATGGAAGCGGTCGTCGAAGCTGGCGGCGTCCCTTCCGCACAGGAGACACAGCATGGCCAATGCACCCCACGGCGCACAGAATCGCGGCTTCGCCTCGATGGATGAAGACAAGCAACGCGCCATCGCCGCCAAGGGCGGCCGCGCGGCCCACGCATCGGGCAACGCGCATGAATTCAGTTCCGCCGAGGCACGCGTCGCCGGCCGCAAGGGCGGCGAGGCGATCAGCCGCAACCGCCAGCACATGGCGGCGATCGGCCGCGAGGGCGGGCATGCACGGCATGCCAATGCGCAGCGCCAGCAGCAGCAACAGATGCAGGACGAACCGCAGGCCCCTGCCGCACCGGCGTCGCCCTACCCCCAACAGGGCTGACCCTTCGTCTGGGCCAATAACGACAAGGCCCCGCCAATGGCGGGGCCCTGCACTGCAGCGATCACTCAGCCGAAGCTGGGGATCAGGCCGCCTTCATCGCATGCTTGCGGTCGCGCATCACGCGGTGGCAGTCCTGCACTTCCGGCAGCCACGCGGTCACTTCCTGGCGCACGGCCGGCGGCAGGTCGTTGTCATTCAGCACGTCCTTGAACGCGCCCAGCAGGCGGTCTTCGGATTCTTCCAGCTCGGCCACGTAGCCGTAGTTGGTATCGCCGAAGGCGGCGCGCACCTTGCCGTAGAACTGCTGCATGGAACCGACCATGGTGCCGTGCTCGGCCGGCTTGCCACCGGTGGCGACGACGGCGCTGCTGAGCGAGGACACGATGCGCGCTTTGACGCCGGCGATGCGCACGAACAGTGCGGACAGCTCGGTGTCCTTCACCTTGGTGGCGGCTTCTTCATAGAACGACTTGCCGTCGCGGGCGATCTCGATCAGGTCGTTGAGGCGGTGTTCGATGGTGGACTGGGTGCTCATGGTGTTTCTCCTTGATCGGGTCTGCGGGATGAGGGCAGCGGTGTGTCCGTTGCCTGCAGGACCAGAGTGGAGAAGTGCATGTGCGGCGCGGGTGAGCAGCGATTGATGCGGAAATCACGCGGCCCAACACGGCATAACCCTTCACGTTGCGCCACACATTTTTCACGCCGCCGGAAGCTCTCGCCGATGGCGCTGCGGGCGATCAGCCGTCCTTGCCCATCAACCAGCCGATCGCCTGCGGGAAGCTGGCCCGCCAGTCCTGCGGATAGCTGTGGCCACCGCCGTGCGTGCGCGACTTCAGCGTGTTGTCCGGACCGAACAGCGCGCGGAAATCCGCACTCATCTTCTGGTTGGCCGGCCCTTCCTGCTCCCCGTTGATGACAAATACGCGCTTGCCACGTGCCGCACTTTCGGTAGGCACCGGCTGGCGCCAGCCACCGGGTGACACCAGCAGCGCACCGGCATAGTCGGCCGGGTGCTGCGCAAGCAACGCACCTGCATGCTGGGACCCCTGCGAGAAACCCATCAGGTAAACCTGCTTGCGATCGATGCAACGGCGTGTGGCCAGTTCATCCAGGCCCTTCTGAACCGCCTTGTGCGTGCCCTCGTAGGGGCCGGTCCAACTGAAGCTGTCCAAGGACTCACGCATCTGCGTACCGTTGATGCCCAGCATCACCACGCCTGCATCGGCCAGCGGCTGGTCGCTGCTGTCCAGATAGCCGTTGATGCCATAGCCGTGCAACCACACAAGCACCGGCGCGCATGCCGGCAACGCAATGCCCCTGGACGGCTCCAGCACCGAGATCGCACCCACCCTGCCAGCCGCCACCTGGGCATAACGTGCCTGCGTGTTGGCCAGCACGCGCTTGAAGAACGGCGCGTCGCGCAGATCCTTGAAGTCATCATCCTCGGCCAGCACAGGCGCGAACCACATGCCGCGCTCGTCAGCCTCGTCGAGGTAGCGCTCGGCCAGTGCATCGTCGCCACGGCGCGCAAACAGCGCTGCCGCGTGGTACGACGCCTGCGAAAGTTCCGGATCCTGGCGCGCCGCAGCCAGGTACATCGCCAGCGACTGCAGCGGTGTCAGCGCGTCATCCTCGGCCTTCTCCATCAGCTCTGCTGCGGTGTCCGCGTTGATCAACGCATTGACGACCGGGCTGACCGCTTTGAACGCGATGGTGCTGGCATCCTCCTCCTCGGCAGCCAGGGCAACGGGCGCGCACGCGACCAGCGCGAGGCAAAGCGCAACAGCAGACAGGCAACGCATGGACATCTTCCTTGATACAGCGGCAAAAAAGGACCGCGATTCTAGCAGCCAGCTCAGTCCGCCACGTGCGGATCAATGCCCTTCACCAGGCGCGAGGCCAGCCGCGCACTCTTCAGTTGCTGCAGCCACCACTGCAGCGCGCGTCCGTCGTGATCACCGCGCCAGGCCACGTACAGCAGGTTGGGCTCGCGCGGGTCTTCCATGGTTTTTTCCAGCAGCTCACCGCGCGCAAGCAGGCTGGCCACGCGATCGCGCGGCAACCAGCCCACGCCCAGCCCCTGCCGCTGTGCTTCGATCTTGGCGCGCATGCTCGGCACCGCCAGCGATGGCTGGCCACCCAGCACACCGTAGCCGCGCGCATCCAGCCGGCGCGACGTGTCGGCCACCACCACCGCGCGGTGTTGCAGCAGCGCCGCCGCCGGCACCGGTTCCTGCACGCGCGCCAACGGGTGCCGCGGCGACACCGCGAATACCCAGTCCATCACCCCCAGCTCGAACCAGCGCAGCCCGGGAATCACCGGCGGCTCGTTGGTAGCCCCGATCACCAGGTCCGCGCGGCCGTCGCGCAGGGCATCCCAGGTGCCGGTGAGCACTTCGTGGGTGATGCGCAGGCCGACGCCTGATTCCAGTGCATCGAACGCCTGGATGACCGGCAGCAGGGTTTCAAACTCCAGCACCTCGTCGGTGACGATCCACAAGCGGTCTTCCCAGCCACCGGCCACCTGCTTCACCCGCCGGGTCAGCCGCGAAACATCCAGCAGCAGCCGCGCGGCTTCCTGCGCCAGCAGTTGCCCCGCCGGGGTCAGCTGCAGGCGGTAGCGGCGCCGGTCGAACAGCAGGGCATCAAAGCGCGCTTCCAGCTGCCGGGCCGCGTGCGAAACGGTGGAGGGCGCCTTGCCCAGCCGGGCCGCTGCACGGGACAGGCTGCCGCTCTCGCGGATGGCTTCCAACAGGGCCAGTTCGTCTGCCGATAACATGTTCGATCCCTTCGAACGAGTTCGTCGGAATTGTGGCACGGAAACGGCCAGAGCCAAGCGCAGCATGGCCTCACGGCAAAGAGCCGGCATCGAAGGACTTTCCACCATGAACCGTTTCAGCAACAAGACCCTCCTCGTCATCGGCGGCAGCAGCGGCATCGGCCTGGCCACCGCCATGGCCTTCACCCAGCAGGGTGGCCGCGTGGTCATCACCGGCCGCGACGCCGCCGCGCTGGAAGTGGCCAAGGCCGCCCTCGGCGCTGACACCCTGGCCCTGGCCAACGACGCCGGCAACCTGGCCGACGCCCGTGCCCTCGCCACCCGCCTGGCCGCCGACGGGGTGCGCCTGGACGCCGTGTTCCTCAATGCAGGCACGGCCCGCTTCGCCGCCTTTGCCGATGTGGACGAAGCACTGTGGGACCAGATCTTCGCGACCAACACCAAGGGCCCCTACTTCCAGCTGCAGGCCCTGCTGCCGCTGCTGAATCCTGGCGCATCGGTCGTCATCAACGGCTCCATCAACGCGCACATCGGCATGCCAGACACCACCGTGTACGCCGCCAGCAAGGCCGCGCTGATCTCGCTGGCCAGAACCCTTTCCGCCGAACTGTTGCCGCGCGGCGTGCGGGTGAACGTGGTCAGCCCCGGCCCGGTGACCACCCCGCTGTACGGCAAGCTGGGCCTGGAAGCGGACGCGCTGGACGCCACCGCCGCACAGATCCAGAGCCAGATTCCGCTGGGCCGGTTCGGCACCCCGGAAGAAATCGCCGCCACCGTGCTGCACCTGGCCTCGCCCGAATCGGCCTTCATCGTCGGCACCGAGATCATCGCCGACGGCGGCATGAGCCAGCTGTGATCCCTTTCCTCCCAGGACACCGCCATGAACACCCTACGGTGCGGCCAGGTGTCGATTCCCGCCCCCGTCATTCGTCGGAACAGGAAAGGCAGGCCCTTCGCCTGCAGGAGCACCGCCATGCACCCGATCCTCACCGCCTTCGCCACCTCCCCCGACCGCGGCCAGGGCCTGGCCCGCGACATGCGCGTGCGCTGGGCGCTGGAGGAACTGGGCATCGCCTACGGCGTGCAGCTGCTGACCTTCGCCGAGATGAAGGAACCCGCGCACCGTGCGCGCCATCCGTTCGGGCAGATTCCCACGTATGAGGACGGCGATCTGCGGCTGTTTGAATCGGGCGCGATCATCCTGCACCTGGCCGAGCAGCATCCGGGCCTGCTTCCCGCGGATGCAGCGGGCCGCATGCGCGCGATCGTGTGGATGTTCGCCGCCTTGAACACGGTGGAACCGCCCATCGTCGAGCGCTCGATGGCCTGGGTGCTGGAGCGCGAGCAGCCTTGGTACGCGCAGCGGCTGGTGATGCTGGATGAGCGCGTGCGGCGGCGGCTGGATGAGCTGTCAGTACGGCTCGGTGATGGCCCCTGGCTGGACGGCGCGTTCAGTGCCGGCGACCTGCTGATGGTGTCGGTGCTGCTGCGCCTGAAGAGCAGCGGCATCGTCGATGAGTTCCCGTTGCTGGCTGCCTATGTTGCGCGCGCGACGGCGCGGCCGGCGTACCAGCGCGCGTTCGCCGCGCAGCTGGCGGTGTTCCAGAGCCAGCAGCGCCAGCAGCGCCAGCAGCCGCCACATTGACGCCCAACCCGCACAGGCCTAAAGTCTGCGCCGCAGCCCTGCATCAGGCGCTGCCGCAGGCGTTATCGTCATCCAACGCGCCCACACCCGGGAGGGCCTCAGCAGAGGGAACCCGGATCAAAGGCGCCACGGTACCGTCCTGCCCTCCCCTTCCTGCTGGAAGGGATGCATCCTGCCGTGGCCTTTCCCCAGACCCACTGGAAAGGCACTCCCATGAAGCTCACCGGCAACACCATCCTCATCACCGGCGGCAGCCGTGGCATTGGCCGCGCATTCGCCGAAGCCCTGCATGACCGCGGCAACCAGGTCATCATCACCGGCCGCGACCCCGCACTGCTGGACGCCATCTGCGCGCAACGCCCCGGCATGACCGGCCTGCCACTGGAGCTCGGCGACCCCGCGTCGCTGGCGCAGGTGGCCGAGGTCGTACACGCGCGCTTTCCCTCGCTGAACGTGCTCATGGCCAATGCAGGCATCTCGCGCGCGGAAGACCTGGCCAGCGGCCACTGGGATGACCTCGATGCCGAGGCCATCGTCGACACCAACATCCTGGGCGTGCTGCGCACGGTCGCGACCTTCCTGCCGCTGCTGACCCGGCAGCGCAGCGCGACCTTGATGGCCACCAGCTCGTCGCTGGCCTTCCTGCCCCTGGCCAGCTTCCCCACGTACTGCGCCAGCAAAGCCTTCCTGCATTCGTGGCTGGTATCGCTGCGCCATCAACTGCGCCACCTGCCGGTGGACGTGCTGGAACTCTCGCCGCCCTACGTGCAGACCGGGCTGACCGGCGCCGCGCAGGCCAGCGACCCTCGCGCCATGCCCGTGCAGGACTACGTGCAGCAGGTGCTGCTGAAGCTGGAACGCGGCGATCATCCACGCGGCGAAGTACTGCTGGACGCTGACCAGGCACGACGCTGGGCCGAACGCGATGGCACCTACGATGCGATCTTCGCGCTGATGAACCCAACGTAGGCGCGGTCGCACAACCGCGCCTGACAGCCGCCGCCGGAAGGATCCGGTGGCGGCCCTCAGCGCAGCGGATCGGCCGCCACGCCCTCATGGGTGATCTTCACCGGCAGGATGTGGCCCTGCGCATCGAACTGCATGCGCTCGATGGCCGTCTCGCGATGGTCGCGGGCGGTGTCACCGTGCGGGCGACGGTGATAGACGATGTACCAGCGGTCGGTGCCCGGCACCTGGATGACCGAGTTGTGGCCGGCACTGGTGGCGATGGTTTCATCCTGCTGCAGCACCGTGCCGACGCGCTTGAACGGTCCGGTGGGTGCATCGGCAATGGCATAGGCCACCGTGTAATCCGGGCCGCCCCAGCCGCCTTCGGACCACATGAAGTAATAGTGTCCACCGCGCTTGAACATCAGCGGGCCCTCCACGTATTCCGGCGCGGGGGTGATTTCCTTGAACAGCGAACCATCGGCCAGCGGCAGCACGCCGGTGAAATCATCCTTCAGGCGCACGATGTTGGCGTGCTTCCAACCGCCGTAGATCATGTACCAGGCGCCGTCGTCATCCTTGAATACAAACTGGTCGATGGGCTGCGCGCCATTGTGGAAGGCGCCCACCAGCGGCTTGCCCAGCAGATCCTTGTACGGGCCTTCCGGGCGGTCGGCCACGGCCACGCCGATGCCACCCAGTTCGCTGTCGGTCTTGATGTCGTTGGCGGCGAAGAAGAAGTAGTACTTGCCGTTGTTTTCCACCACGGACGGCGCCCACATCGCGCGCTTGGCCCAAGGCACGTTCCTGGCATTCAGGACGTCGGCATGCTTGGTCCAATGCACCAGATCCGGCGACGAGAACGCATCGAAGGTGATCTGCGCATCGTAGTCCGCCGAGGTGGTCGGGAATATCCAGTAGCGGTTGGCGAATACCGCCGCTTCCGGGTCGGCATACCACCCCTTCAGGATCGGATTACCCGAGGTGGCCGGCGGCGCAGCTTGCGCGCCCGTTGCCAAAGCCGCTGCCATGCAGGCGGCCATCATCCACTTGCCCAACGCCATGCCGTGCGCTCCCGTGCTGGATAGATGGGAGCATATTAGATCGATTCAGATGCGGAATGCGCGGGCAGCCCCACCCCGTGCGCGGGAGTGGGACGCAGGCCTCAGGCTTTCTTGATGACGGTGCGCTTGCCGATGCTGCTGGTCTTGCCCGCCGTCGGCCGGGCCAGGCCCGGAATCAGGAAATCGGTGACCTTGTGGCCCATGGACACCTTATGTGCCAGCCAACGCGGCATGCGGCCACGGCCGGTCCAGGTCAGGCGCTTGTATTCCGGATCGCGGTATTTGGCGGCGACCTTGCCGGATTTGCGGCGGGCGGGTTTGCGAGCGGGTGCGGCGGTTTCTGTGGCTTCATCACCGAAGAGTTCTTCGATGGTGTAACCGGCTTCGGCCGCAGCAGCTTTCAGCAGGCGGCGCACGGCGGCGGCCGGGCGGCGGGTGGTGATGAGGGCTTTGCGCTGTTCGGCCGCAGCCACCAGTGCGCCCAGCTCCCGAAGGCTGAGCGATTCGATATCGATAGTCATGCGGGGAAAGGTCTACTGCGGCGGGCTGGGTGTCAAGTTTTCTTTACTGGTGACGGGAATGGATACTCCGGACCTTCAACTCTCTCGACTCCGATGCGCCATGAAAGCATTTCTCGACAGGCATCAGCTGAGTCAAAACTTGAGTGCCCCAATCTGCGCATCCATCATGACTTCCAACTGTTGGCTATCTGTCACCGCTCTGGTCCGATCACTGATCAGCATCATCGGACCGTTCTCCGTTCAAGCGGCACGAGCAGGAACATCGGCAAGAGCGAGAGCACTCAACTGGCGCGGGCGCAACAACCTCAAGAATGCAAGAGACCACACCAAAGACAAAGGCGAGGCCTAGGAAAAGCGCCATCACGACAATTAGACAGAGAGCTATAAAGATTAGAAATTCCATACGTCTAACCTATCAGCTTCGGCCGTTGTTCCAACGTCCACTTGCGTAACTGGACATTGGCGCCGTAAGTCGCAGAGCTGCACTGAAAGTGCGTCTCGCCCTTTCCAAACGCGCTATCATGCTCTCCAGCTCCAACTAATTCGAACCAAACCCATCCAGAAAACGCAATCCCTAGATGGCACGAAGAGTCCAGAACCGGGGCAAAGGCGTCAACATCGCGGACTGAGGATAGATTCCATCTCAGTTTCGACCGGAAAGAACCGATCTTCTTTACTGGCGAAGAGCGCTACCAGCGAAGCTCCTTTATCTGCGCTCATTCCGCCGCAGACTTCAGTCGCTGACCCGCCCAAGATCGCGGAGTTCAAACCTTCTTTTCTGAATAATCCCATTCTCGGCGGCTCGATGCGATGGCACAATCGAATCTGTCCTATTTCGGCTTCAAGGCAGCGGTGCTGCCGCGAGGAAGCAGCAATTTTCAGAAACGTCTCATTTCAGTGCGTTAACGCAGGCCAAGGCTGATGATCTCCGGAACGCTTACTCAAGAGCAGCATCTCCACGCACTTCGCCTGCACCGGCGGAAGGCGGTGAAGGTGCTCGTATCGGTCCTGCTGGGATGTGCGGTGATCGGCGTTGTCGCGCTCGCCGTAGGCCATCAGTTCCCCGGCCTTGTCTTGGTCTGCGGGGGCGTCGGCGGCGCGATTGGTGCGCTCGCCCAGTCCAGGCTGGCGCTGCCCCGCCAGGTGGCCAAGATCCATCGCCAGCAGGCGAGTCTGCACGTTCGCTACACCTACAGTTGGGACAACGAATGGCTCAGCGTTGCATCCGAGCATGTGCAGGCGAAACGGCAATGGTCGGATTACACAAAGCTGCGGGAGAATGAGGAAGTGCTGCTTCTCTACCATTCGGACGTGATGTTCGAGGTGTTTCCGAAGGCATGGTTCAATGGCCGGGCGCAGTTGGATGAGTTCCGAAGATTGGCCTTGCGCGAGGCGGGCTGAGCGTACGAAGGATTCACGGGGAGCAAGCGTAGTGCGGAATCTTCGCTGCCACCAACATCCGAATACAACGCTCGGAGTGCTTATTTGGTTTTACTTTATATTGAGAAACCATTTATTGACTCGCTATCCAACTCGCATTCAAAACTTAATCCATCTTCGAGCAGTGCCAACGCCTTCACCAACAGGCTGAAAAACCCAAGAGGGAAATACCAAATTTCACAGGCGATCACAGGCTGGCCTACTGCCTGTCATCAACCCTTTCCCAATCCAGCTTTAGCAGTGAGTCGTAAGCTCCGTCGATGAGCTTCTTGACTTCATCGTCGTACTTTGAATCGGCAAAGGCCTCATGCCCCAGAACTCGGTCCCCCCATTCATTTCTAGCCACCCTCACAATCTCAGACGCGCATTCGTCCCGGGCTAGCCACATGACGACATCAGCCTCCTGCTGCGCATGGGAGATGCTTCGTTGCGCCCCGGTTTCCGTGTGCGCAAGCATTGCTGGCATTGTCATATTACTGCTCCCCACCACCGCTATTACCGCACCAGCGTTCTCACGCACGTGCACTTGGAGCTTTGCATGCCAGACTGGCTTCCTTGAGTCTTGAGAACGCTGCAGATTCGCTGTTGCGTGGACTCCCGATTCTCTGAGATTCCTGGAAAGTGCAACCATGTTCTGAGCCGCACTTTCGTTGCCGGCACCGTACAAGTGAATTTTTTCGGCAATCAGCATCGCCAAAGGAATAATCAGGGGTTCTCTGCGTCAAGATCTGCGGCATATCCCCGCTAAAGAATCCAGATGCGATATGCAACTCCGAGATTCCTTCGTTCTTGAGCGAGTTGAGCAAGATGTCACGGTATACGCTGGGCGCATCTGGCTTCCTCATTATCAGCGCAATCGGCATGTAAGCAGCCCGAACGAATAAGACTCTAGCGTATCCCACCACTCGCCTCGTTCCAAGCGGAGCCGATTCTACTAAGACCAAACTTGACCAGGTTCAACGGCAATGCATTCTAGTGCAGTCTGGCGACCCACAGGTCCATTCAGCAGAAGCTCAATCAGAGCTCGTGGGTCTACAATTCCATCCACATCCCGCTGGCTATGGCAAAAGACACCATTTACAGGTGCGAAGGCATCGCCCACCTGCTGGCGGAGCGAGACGGGCCTCAGCGAGTCCGTGCCGCCTTCGTGGAGGGCTGCATGACCCATCTAGCCTCGAGGACCGGCCGGGGTGAGAGATGAAACTATGAGGTGCGCGACCATTCATCACAATCTTCTTGGTCGCGGCTCCCCTAGTCTCTTTACTCGGGTGTAAAGAGCATTCCTGCAACGAATACACGCGATTCACACGCAAGCTTCTTGAAACGCAGACCTTCAATGTCCACTTCTACGAGCTGCGAGCCGCTGCAGAGCCGAATGAGCTATTCCTTGGCACAGCTATTGGTCTTCAGCAGTGCGAGGCAGTTGCCTGGAATGCCGCAGAAGCTAGAAAGAAGGATGGCGCAGTGCAGTGATCTTACGGCTGCTGCCTGCAGACTGACAATTCATCATGCGGCGAGAAACACCGTTGATCACGACGCCGCTTTCAACGTGTGGCGGCCCGCAACGGAATTGAGGGAAAGTTTTGAGAGATGATCACACGCGACTGAGTGGCGAAACGCCCCACAGACGCACTTGGATTACCCGGACATCAATGTGGTGGGCCCACCAGGATTCGAACCTGGAACCAAGGGATTATGAGGCCTCTACAGGGCTTCCACGACCTTCCATGAGCGGCCCCGCTTTAAGCTAAGTGGTTGATTTTCTCAGGATGTGAGACCACCTGCGCCCATCATCGTCCACCACTTTCCACGGACAAACGGTCACCGAGCGGTCACCAATGGGCGCGATGAAGGGAATGCTTACAGCGAAGGGACTGGCCGCCTTGCCGGTCGGCGAATGGGCCTCCGATCCGGCCCCGCGTGGCACCGGCTGCCTGGACGTGCGCAAGCTGGCCGGCGGGCAGCTGCGGTTCTACTACCGGTACACGAAGGCCAACGGGCAACGCGACCGGCTGCTGATCGGCACTGGTCTGGCACTGACCGCAGCGCGCGAGGCAGCGGCGGCATTGTCCCGTCGGTATCAGAGCGGCGACCGGGATCTGCGCGATTCGATGACCGCTGAAGCAGCGGCAGCGGAGCGCGCGAAGGAAGAGGCGCTGGCCGAGTCGACGCGCCGATCAGGCGCCACCTTGGGCGCCCTGATGCTGGCCTATGCCCAGAGCCTGAAGGACGCGGGCAAGGTGTCTGCCGCCGCCACCCGAGCATCCATCGAGCGCCACATCGAGAAACCGTGGCCGGCCCTGTGGGCCCGCCCTGCATCCGAGCTGGAACTGGACGACCTGATCCCGATCCTGTCGCGACTGGTGCGCGGCAAGAAGATGCGCGAGGGCGGCAAGGTCCGGTCGTACCTGCGGGCAGCCTACGCGGCGGCGATCGCGGCCAAACAAGACGCCGCCGCCCCTGACGCGCTGCGTGCGCTCAACGTGTCCAGGAACCCAGCGCGCGACTTGGCCACGCTGGACAGCGGGCAACCGCGCGACCGGGTTCTTTCGGTGGCGGAGCTTCGGGCCTACTGGCGCAGGATCGAGGCCATCCCCGGGCGGTCAGGCGCACTCCTGCGGTTCCACCTGCTGACCGGCGGCCAACGCATCGCGCAGATGATCCGACTGCAATGGTCAGATCACGATCACGACGCCGACACCGATACCGGCTCCGTCCGCCTGCTCGACATAAAAGGCCGGCGGCGCCTGCCGCGCGTGCACCTGGTCCCGCTGCTGCCCCGCATGGCCACGGATCTCGAAACGTTACGCGGCGACGGTGAAGGGCCGCACCTGTTCTCGCTTACCGCCGGCAAGAAGGCGGCCAGCTATGACGAGTTCCGGGGAATCATGGACCCCGTGGTGGCCAGCATGGTGGCCGCCGAGGAACTGGCATCGCCTTTTACGCCAGGCGACCTGCGCCGCACAGTGGAAACGCGGCTCGCGGCGCTGGGCCTGTCCGAGGAAGTTCGTGGCCACCTGCAATCCCACGGCCTGAGCGGCGTCCAGAAGCGCCACTACAACTTCTTCGAGTACGACGCGGAGAAGCGCGCCGCCGTTGAGGCGCTGCTTGAACTGCTCACCGGCGCGGGCGCCACGGTGCTGCAGATCCGCAAGGGAGCGGGCCTCTAGAACGGTAGGTCGTCCGGCAGGTCCAAACCTGCCAGACGGCTGGCTGCGCGCTGATGGCCGCTGGCCACCTGCCGGAGACGTTGTGCACTCCGCTGCCGGCGCACACGGGACCGCCAGCTCCCCGAGGTATCCCGTTCGAGATCCGATGCCTGCTGCAGCTTGGCCGCAGCCTGGGCCTCCAATGAGGCCTGATTCTTCTGCCATTTCGCCATTGCTGCAGGATGCCGGCCCCCTGTCGCGGAGGCCGCGACTGGCGCGCCCCGCAGCGCCTCTGCAGCGGAACGCGTTCAGCAACGGCCGGACCCGCAATCACGGCCGACCGTTAGTAATTGTACTAATATGCGTGCCGTCTCGACTCGTGAGACATGCCGCTCCCAGAGTACGCCCATGCAGTCCCTCCCCTTCCCCCACACCCTTGCGCAGCCCATGGGCCCGGCGCTGATCGACGGCCCGGCGCAGTTCGTGCCCCTGGCTGCAGCGCGCGCGCGGCTGGGCTTCCCGTCGCCGGCCGACGACTTCATGGATGAAGCGATCGACCTGCACCGGCTGCTGGTGCGCAACCCGGCCGCCACATTTTTGTACCGGGCCGATGGCTGGTCCATGAGCGGCGCCGGCGTCAGCGATGGGGACATCCTGGTGGTTGACCGGTCGGTCACGCCGCTGGCCGGTGACCTGGTCATTGCCATCTGGGACGGCAACCAGCCCACCTGCAAGGTGCTGCAGCTGTTCGAGAGCCACATGGAGCTGCACTCTGCCAACCCGGACTTCCCGCCCATCGTGCTCGAGCAGACCACCGAGGTTGAGGTGTTCGCTGTGGTGGGGGTGGTCCGCCAGATCAAGCGCCGGGGCGGCCATGTTCGGGCTCGTTGACGGCAACAACTTCTACGCCAGCTGCGAGCGCGTGTTTCAGCCGGCGCTGCGCGGCGTGCCGCTGGTGGTGCTGAGCAACAACGATGGCTGCGCGATCGCGCGCTCGGCGGAGGCCAAGGCCCTGGGCATCAAGATGGGCCAGCCGGCCCACGAGCTGAAACACCTGGTGCGGCGCCACGGCCTGCAGATGCGCTCGGCCAACTTCGGCCTGTACGGCGACATGAGCGCTCGCGTGGTGACCATCCTGCGAGAAGCCGCGCCGCGGGTGGAGGTGTACAGCATCGATGAGAGCTTCATCGATCTGGAGGGGGTTCGCGACCGCGAGCGGTTCGCCCGGGATCTACGGCAGCGCGTGCACCGGTGGACTGGTATTCCCAACTGCATCGGCATCGGGCCCACGAAGACGCTGGCCAAGCTGGCCAACAAGGTGGCCAAGAGCGCCGACGGTGTGATCGACCTCGGGGACGCGGCCTATCGGGACTCGGTGCTGCAGGACTTCCCCGTCGGTGACCTGTGGGGCGTTGGCCGCCGGCTGGCGCCGCGGCTGGAAGCCATGGGCATCAGCACCGCGGCCGCTCTGCGCGATGCGCCGGCGGACGACATCCTGGCCACCTTCGGGGTGACGCTCGCGCGCACCCAGCGCGAGCTGCAGGGACACCCCTGCATGGAGCTGGAAGAGGTGGAGCCGGACCGGCAGCAGATCATGGTCAGCCGATCGTTCGCTGACCGAGTCGAGGACCACGAAGCCGTTGCCCAAGCGCTGGCCACCTTCGCCGTGCGCGCCTGCGAGAAGCTGCGTGCCCGGGGCCTGGTCACCGCCGGGGTGTGGGTGTTCGCCCATTCCGACGTGTTCCGGCAGGAGCTGCGGCAGCACAATGCCAGCAGGACCGTCGGATTGCCCGCGTCGACCGCAGACACCACCGTGGTGCTGGGCGTCGTGCGTAAGCTGCTGCGCGGCCTGCTCCGCGACGGCATCGGATACAAGAAGGCCGGCGTGGCGCTGCTCGACCTGGCGCGGCCGGATGAGCTGCAGGCGGATCTGTTCGGGCCGACGGTGGTGGGCAACGAGAGGCTGATGGCCACCATGGACCGGATCAACCAGAAGTTCGGGCGCGGCATGGCCGGCCTTGGCGCGTCGGGTTGGCAGTCGCGGCCAGCGTGGGGCATGCGGCAGCACATGCTCTCGCCAAACTACACGACCTCCGTGCACGAGATCCCGCCGGCACGATGCTAGTCGGCTTGCCTATAGTGCTCTCAAGTGGCCGGATTGCCGCCCGATGCCAGAAGCTGCTGAAGCTGCTCAGCAGTCAACATCGGGAACGCTGGAGCTGGCCACACCGTCTTTGCGAGAAAAATGCCCACGACCTCGCTGACGTTTGGCAGCCCGATCAGCATTTGCTTTGCTGCAGAAAATGAAGCCCCCATAGTGATCACATCGTCAACCACAACGACTGAGCGGGCTAAGGGCGGATTAAGTAGGTTGTAATCTACGGCCAGAGTTTGGCGAAGTTCATCCGGCGTCAGCCGATGGCCATGATGCTGCGCTTCTCGCTCTACCGTCTGCACAAGCAGCGGCCGAATGTCGACGCCGGGCACACCTGCGGCCATTCGCCTCAACACCCTGAGCATGCGATCGTCGTACTCGGGATGGCCAACCGGCTTAGACCCAGGCATAGGCACGAACGTGTGTACGCCTACGGTCTGCTGAAGACTGATTACACGAGCAAGCGTGCCCCCCCAGTATTCGATAGCCTGATTCTTGTAGTAAAGCTGATTTTGGCTTACGTTCGGCTTCTTCTTGAGGTTCAGGATCTTCTGATTGGTGTCGCTTGCCTTGTATCCACCCTCACTGGTGTATTCACCGTAGTGCCAGCAACGGTCACCGGTGGCGAGATGCGTGTGGTATCTAGGCTCAAGAATCTGAAGGCGCATTTTTACCCAGAGCTTCCATGATCTCGGTTACGTTACGAACGCGGATAGCACCTTGCGCTTCATACTTTCTTGGCCAGCTCAGATCTTCTCGGCGGAAGCAGCTGTCCAAAATGAAGAGCTTTCTACCTTGCGCTAAAGCCGCTCTCGCTTGAACCAATGTTCCCGACGTATTCCCAGCTTCCACGATGACGGTTGCCTCCGTCAGCGCGGACATTGTGACGTTCCGAGCAGGGAAAAATAGGCTATTCGCCTTGTAGTGCTGCTGCTTGTAACGCAAGAACGGCACCTGAGAAATTACCAAGTGATCCTTTGCCAGCTCATCCTGAAGCGCCGCGTTCTCGCGCGGGTAGTAGTCGAACAAAGGGGTACCGATAACCGCTATGGTTCGGCCGCCCGCCTCCAGCGCACCAGCATGGGCTGCAGAGTCAATGCCCCGCGCCAGTCCAGATACCACAGTGTAGTTATGCCTCACCAGAGCATGAGCAATACGCCGAGCATTGGCAGCACCTTCGGGCGAAGGATTACGGGTTCCGACAACTGCCACCCCGCGCGTGTCGACCAGTTCCCAATCGCCTCGGTAGTACAAGAGCTCGATGGGGTGGTCCGCCTCTCGCAACTTGGCAGGGTATTCGCCAGCACCATGGACGCGGACTCCCACCTCTTTAAGGCGGTCCGCTCCGACTTCCTCGAGCAAACGCTTCCACGTATCCCGAACCTCAAGCTTGGAAACGAGCTCGGAAGGCACACGTCCCGGATTCTCAGCGAACAGCTGGGCGATGTTCTTGAACCACGCACCTTGGCCGAGCCACAGCGATTCGTAAGCTGCCATCTCGCGACGAAGCTCAATCGGTGGGGCTGAGAACAATGAAAAGTCAGAGACTTGGTTCATCTCGGGCTGCTGTGAGCACTCTACAAACATAGTTTCCTCACCCAAACGTCCAGTGTGCAGGGGGAACGTCCGTCCAATCAGGCCGGTCTAGTATGTTAACCCTTCTGGGACGTTTCCGCCTGAAGGGCGCAGGATCTAAGCGGCACTGCCGAGACCTCATATGCCACGATCCCGTAGGAGTGGCAAGTCGCCAGATGTGAAGAAGCCGCTACAGCGCTGCTAACGCGCCTCCGGTTTGAGAGGCCATTGGCCCCGGATCCGCTCCAACAGAGCGCGCGATGGGGGCGGCCCCCAACATCCCGCAACGACGCGACAAGAGGTCGGCATGCCCCTACACGCTCCAGGCACGAGGGGAAAGGCTACCCTTCGGCCATGTGCGGCCGCTTCGTCCAGCTTCCCGTTGTCGATTTCGGCCTACCGGGCCTGTCGGACCTCGCCCCGGGTTTTGCCGAGATCCAGCCCAGCTTCAACTTGGCCCCCACCCAGCGCGCGGCGGTCATCCTCGACCGGGGCGAAGGCCGGCAGGTAACCCGGATGGCTTGGGGCCTCCTGCCATTCTGGGCGAAGACCAAAGGCATGCAGGGCAAGGCGATCAACGCGCGCATCGAGACAGTGTCCACCAAACCAGCCTTCCGCACTGCGTTCAAGAAGCGCCGGTGCGTGATCCCCATGACCGGGTACTACGAGTGGTCGGAGAACCCGGAGGACGGGAAGAAGGATCCGTGGTTCATCCACGCCGCCGGGCCGCTGCTGGCGGCCGGCCTGTGGGAAGACACCAGCCCGCTGCTGCCCGATGGCAACCTGGGCACCTTCACGATCATCACCGGCGACAGCAGCGGCGTGTCGGCAGATATCCATGACCGCATGCCGGTGTGGCTGCAGATCGGCCAGATCGACGAATGGATGGCCGCCGACGCGGATGACGCGATGGCGATGCTGCTGGCCAGCACGCCTCCAGAGATGGAGGCGTACCGGGTCAGCCGTGCTGTGAACACGCCGCGGAACAATCGCCCTGCTCTGTTGGATCCGGTCTAAGGCGCGCCGGTCAGAACACCTCGATCCCGCGGTCGGCCATACGAATGTTCTTCGACCTGGCGTAGATGGCGGCCAAGTCCTCCGGGGAGACGATGTGGTCGTACGCGATGACCTCGGCTACTGACACGCCGCGATCGTATGGCGTGCCAGTGGGCGGCGCGTAGTACGCATTGCCGATACCCAAGCCCCGGGCAGAAGCGGCATAGGCGCTCGCCATCGTCCCGCTGACTGCGGTTGCGCCACCGACGGAACAGCGCCAGGTCTTCGCGGGGCCATCGACCTGCATGCAGAGGAAGATCCACTTGCCCAACGCGCTGGGAATGTTGCTTGCTGGCATCGCCGTGCCTGACCCATTCGGACGCAGCAGGTGCTGGATGGTGTCCGAGGTCGGCCCGCGCAGCAGGCCCCAGCCCTTTGCGTCTCCGTTCGCCGCCTGAGTCGTCCCGGCGTAGATCACGGCCTTGCCGTTCTGCACGTCGTAGCGGGTGACCATGCACACCGTGAATGCCGGCGACTCTGCGATGTTGCTGGCCAAGCCATTCAGCACGCCGTCGACCGTGGTGAGGTAGTTGTCGTGGAAGACAGGAGCTGCGGCAGCCGGGGCGAACGCCGCAACTCCCTTCAGGCCATACAGTGAGTCGTCGCTGCCGCCGAACAGGAAGTGATCCAGCGCACCATCCTCGCCGCGAATGGGGTAGACGGGTTTCAGGCTGGACGGGTTCAGAGGCGGAACACCCGGCCGGCGGGGGATGCCTTCCAGGGTGGGAAGAAGTACCTGAAGCATGAATCAACCTCCGATAGAAATGAGCTGGTGACACAGCGCCTTGTGCATCTGTAGACCGCCGCACTCCGGGCTCCACTGCCCGATGGAGGCGACGCTCCGGATTGTTGAACGCGGGACTGTGGAGGCCTCTCGCGGTACGCCGCTCGTGTGCCCAACGACCGCGGCACCGACCTGGGAAACTGCTGCGGCATCCGGCACCGTAATGGTGATCTGGCTGCCGCTGACAGCGATTGATTCGACCGCGCCCACGTCGACAGTGATACCAGCGTTCGCGATATCAGACACCGCCCAGGCTGCGTCCCGCACTGCAGGCTCGCTCAGCTGCACCTGGATCTGGGTCGCGCTGATCCTGGTGGCGGAAACCATGTGCAGCGGGCGCCAATACCCCGTGCGTTCCATCACCTCCACTGCCCGGTCGAAGAACTCACCCCGCATGGCATGGCCTACGCTGGTGTTGTGGAGGAAGTCGCCATGGAAGGGGTAGCAGTAGGTGGGCCCGAGGCACCAGAAGTCGCCCCACTTCTGCTCGATGGCCAGCGCCTTATCCAGCACCGACCGGGGCGACTGGGAGCCTCCGATGAAACTGCTCATCTGGCTGGTCATCATGCGCAGCGGGATGGTCTGCCCGGTAACTGGATAGATGGCAGCCTGATGTGCCTGAAGCAGGCTGTAGTGCTTGTCTCCGATCAGAGCATCAGCCGAATTGCTCTCCATCTGCGCCATGTTCAGCCAGGCGTGAGCAAACCGCTTCCCCTGCGCCGCGAGGATCTGGGTGATGCGGGTGACGGTGGCGACCACGTTGGCGAAATAGAAGAAGCCGGCCGGGGCGCCCGGCATCATGTTCTGAATCGACTGCCCTCCCTCACCGTTCGTCCAGACCACCACGGCAGGGGCCCATCCGTTCAACTCTGCCGCCGCGCGGCGCACGAAGCTACGCCCTGCGGCTTCTTCGGCCACAGTGCCGTGCTGGTTGGTCGAGGCGATGGTGCTGCGGAGCCTGGCAAGGCCTGTGATCGAGGAAGGGACGAGCTCGGTGGAAAGGCCGCCCTGGGTGGGCGTGCCCATCCAGACGTTGTTGGCACCGGTGGCCGGCATCAGCAGCTTGCTGGGGAACTCGTAGAGCTCGCCATAGACGATGGACCGGTTGGATGTCCCGGCCTGCCCAGCGGCGTTGGACTGCCCCGCCCCCGAGATTCCACGGACCACGTCGACCGGGTAGCGATTACCCGACCCAAGTGCGATGCGCACGGCGTGTGCTACCCCCTGCAGATCCCGATACACCCCCTTGCCTGCGCCGGCCTCGGTCTGCACCTGGAGCCAGACGCGCGACGCATCTGCATCCACCACTCGATCACCCAACCCACCCACGCTGCGCAAGGCGCCGTTGTCGATGTAGGCGACGTTGTCGTCCTCAGGGACCGCACCCTGGGCCCCACCACCCGGGTAGAGCCGATCCTCGCTGATGCTGTAGTAAACCAGTGGGTAGACCTTGCCATCAGTCGGGTCACGGGTGGCCAGCAGAGGAACGATGTCCCCATCGACAGTGAAGAGGCGGGCCGTTTCCGGAACAGCTTTGGCCAGATTGGCCAGCGCAATGCTGTTGATGCTGGGATTGTCCGGAGCGAACCAGGCGAGCAGTTCGCCAGTGGACACGCGAAACGCAGCCAGCGGGACGCCGGTCACAGGGTCAATCGCGCCGATCGGCACCAGGTCATCGCTCGCAGCGTAGAAGCTGAACTGCTCGAACGGGACCATGACGGCATCAATCTTGGTGGCCACAAGCGAGTTGGAAGCCTTGAGCAGCAGCTCCGCGCGGTCGGCTTTCTGACTCAGCAGGTCGGCACGGGAGAACACCCAGGAAGTGCCATTCCAGATGTACTGTCCCGCTCCGGAGCCATTGTTTACGAAGGCTCCCTGACCCACATACGTGCCCGCGATGGCCTGTAGCTGGGACAGGGTGTCTGCATAGATGGCGCTCGACTGCTGCCCCGCAATCAGTGCATCGATCTGCGCCTGAGCCAGTTTGGGTGTCGGCAGCTCGCCAAGGCGGAAAGTCGCCAGTACACCGCCAGCACGAACCACACCGACCATCGAATCGTCCACACCACCATAGCGCTGTGGCAGGTCGGATGCCGGGATTACTTGCCGCCCGTCAATCGTTGTCATCTCTCCCCCTTACAGAACAGCCGAGGCATCCACGGCCCCGGTATTGATGTTGGCCAGCTGCAGCGCCTGGCGGATGCTCACGTCCAGCAGCACCTGTGCAGACCAGGCAACCAGCTCCGGCGGCTCGCCGAGCAGGGCCAGCAGCACATCCCTGGCCACCTCGTCAGCCTTGTCCGGCCTCGGATCGGTGTGCTGGAACTCCCGCGCGATGGGCAGTCCATCAGCGCCTGCTACCGGCGACCCCTCGGCAGTCACAGCGCGCGCTTGGCCACGGAACAGAATCTGGCCGCCGAGCAGCGTTCGCGTGCACACCACCGCCACCAGCTCTCCGGTATCCAACTCGACCGCCGTCTCGCCTTCGGCGACCGGCAAGCCCTCTCTCTTCACATAGCTCATAGCGGAACTTCCTCAAACGCAGGATTTCTGGAGCCGCCACTTCCGCCGCCGCCGCCGATTCCGCCGCCACCGCTGCCAGAGGCACCTGCGGCCGGGAAGGTGATCTGGAGCGCGCTGATGGCCACGTTGCCGTTGGCGTTGGCTGTCTCCACGATGTTCGTGGTCAGCATCAGCTGCCGGCTGCCGCCAGCCAGCTGCGGATCGACGTAGTAGAGGTAGACGGTGACTTTCTGCCCGGCGGTCCCGGTCAGGGTGGCGCTGCTGGCTGCGTAGGCGACCTGGACGGAGCCGATGATCAGCGTCCCGGCCGTCACGCTGACGGTGGCCACTGAGGCGCCTGCAGCGTCGCTGGAGGCGGCAAAGGTCACCGATGTGGTCATGTCCCACATCGACTGCTGATTGCCGATGTTCGGCAGCGCCGCGGCGCCCACCCGGTTGGTATCCGGCACGTCGACCGCGACGTCCACCCAGGCCGATGCGCGGCCGTTGGTGCCGACCGACCGCATCTGCATTTCATAGGGCGTACCGCGCTGCAGCTCGCGCACCACAAACACCGTGCCCGCCACCTGGCTGCGGTACTGCCAGGCGGCATCGGGTGCGCCAACCGCGCGGAAGCGCAGTTCGTAGGAGGCGATTGGAACCGACATTACAACGCCTCCGTCACTGTGGCGTAGCCATGCCGCGGCGCCGTGCCGATGCGGACCACTGCAGTGGGAATGCCCGCGTCGTCCACCTCATCGTTGACGGGCGACGACACCGCGACGGTCACCTGCGGCGCGGCCGGCAGGCCGTAGTTGCGGCCACTCACCTCGCTGATGATCTCCGCCGGCGGGTTCTTCCAGTAGGGATCAACCCGGGCGTCGTATGCCACGGCAGTGAAGGAGGACGACAGGTCTTCCGAGTACCTCACCCCGGTGATGATCAGGGTGGTCATCTCGATCCCACGCTCGCCAATCACGACCCGGTCGCCGGCGACCGTACCGGTCGGCCGGCTCTCCAGATAGAACGTGTCGGTGAAAGCGCTGTGCGGCCTGCAGTTCACCTTCCGCTTGCCGCCGTTCGCCGTGCGCGTCTGGATGCCGTACAGCTTGGTCGGATCGCTGTAGATCTCCGTGTCGAGCTTCAGCGTGGCTCCTTCGTCGCCGTCCGGGGTGCCGGTGGTCAAGCTCATCACACGGCCCCAGCCCGTGCCCCACTCGGCCACGTCGTGAGCAACGTCCACTACATCCCCACGGACGATGCCCAGCCCGGAGATGTCGGTGGTGAAGCTGTAGACGGTGTTGCGGTAGAGGCCCTGCGCCAGGTGATACCGCGCCAGGCGCCATGCCTGCTGCGGCAGCATGGCCTGCTCCAGCTGGAACGTCTCGAACAGCGTGGCAGCCGGGTCGGTCGAGGCCTGGCCGCGTGCATCGAGACCGCGGTAGCTGTAACCATCCTGGACAACAATGATCTCGTCATCCTGCCAGTCCGCCTGCGGGTTCTTGAACTGCACCCGCAGCGCATGGGGCACCTTGATGAACTGTCGGGTCGCGCTGAATTCCTTGATGTCCAAGGGGGAAAGCTCCGCCGTCGCTTCGCTGACGTTCCGGTCGAACACCACGCAGTAGCGCCCGTCCCGGTTGCCGATGTCGCCCAGAGCCGTGCCAAGCACCTTGCTCAGCAGATCCCTCGCGGTCAGCTGGGCATCCACCACCATTCGGCACTCCAGCTCGTTGGCATCGCAGAACGCAGCGAAGTCGGCAAAGGAACTGAGGTCGATCCGCGACGCCGGCACGTGCTCGGCCAGCGCTGGGCTCTGGGTCATCAGCCAGTAGGCCACCCACGCCGGATTACGCGACATCTGGGTCGCCCAGCTGTTAGAGCTGCGTCGGTATACCGGGATGTGTGGCTGGGCCAGCACACTGAACGACTGCAGCGTCCCCGACAGCTGGTCGGTGCCCTTCACCCGCACGTTGAGCTTCAGGGTGCCGGTCGTGCTGGGGTTGGTGTAGCGGATGCTGCGGAAGGAGGTCCAGATCGCCCCGTCTGCCCACGTCCGGTTGGTCTGGTTCTTCCGCGCCACCCGCGTGACCCGCACTTCGTACTGGCCGGAGGCCACGTCCCAGGCGATGCCAGAGGCAAAGGGGTCGCGTGTCTGGTCCCAGGTGAGGAACAGCCCCGGGCCCGGCGCCGTTGTCGGGTACTCGCTCGCACCCGGCGTCCAGCTGCTGACCAGCTTCGACAGCCGAGGTGTCGGCGGCGATAGCCAGGCCGTCGTGCCCACCGCACGGTACTCAACCCGCCACAGCACCCACATGGGCCAGCCCTTGTCCAGCGAGTCGCCGAATACCTTCAGGCCGTTGGAGAACAGCAGATCCAGGCTGATGGCGTCGACCCCGGGGGCGGTCGTGCGCGTCACCTGGTCGCCCTCGCTGTTCATCGTCGCGTTGACGGCCTGCTCATCGATGTCGTTGGTGTAGAGCTTGGCCGGCGCCGAGCCCGGCCAGTTCAGCTCCCACCAGAACGCGTTGAAGCTCTCCACCGGGGTGTCACCGATGCGCATGTCGGACACGGTGATGACGCCGAAGCCCAGGTCGAACATGCAGCACTGGTAGGCGGTGTAGCCGACCACGTCGGTGTAGGGCATGGCCGCATGCGGCGGGAACAGACGGTGCTCGCCCAGCACCAGCGGAATGACCCCATAAGGATTGATCTGGTTGGAGTTGCCGGTCAGTGCGTTCCATGCCTTTTGCGCTTCAGATCCGCCGCCGGCGGCGGTCGGCACAGAGACGAGCGAGTTCACCGCCAGCGACGCGGCAAGGGTAATACCCGATGCGATAGCGTTGCCGGCGGCAGCGCTCCACCCGGCGCCCTTTGCCAACGCGGCACCCCAACCGGGTGCGAAGTACGCGACAACGATCATCGCCACCGCAGCCAGGATCTGCCGCGCGCCGCCCTTGGCCAGCCCCTGCCGCAGCACGTCGACACGGACGCCGGCCTTTGGCTTCAGCCGTGCCCAAGCCTCGCGCGGCACCTGGTAGCCACCAACGCGCACCACGACGTCGGCGGAGATCTCCGCGCCGCCGGCGGCACCCCTGAGCATCTGCAGCAGCGTCTGCCCGGGCTGGGCGTAGACCACACCTGGCGTATCGAACTCGTGCCCCCGCAGGTGCAGCGGAACATCATTCATCTTTCTTCCCCATGTATCGATAGAAGCCAGCGATGCGCGCCTCCCACATGGGGGAGCCGAGCCGCTCGATTCGACTGGTGCGGCCCAGCTCCACGTGCAGGAAGTCGCCGCTGCCCATGCACACGCCGACGTGCCACGGCCTGCCTGCGCTGTTGAACACGACCACGTCGAAGCGCTCAGGCATCTCGACCTCGGCCCAGCCGGTTGCATCGGCTGGTGCCGAAACATCGGGCATGGGGATACCCTGCTCGGCCAGCACCATGCGGGCGAACTCGCGGCAGAACTTGTCGCCCTTGTACGGGACGCCGATCCACTTCCTCATACGAACAGCCCGGGCGAATTGGACGGCGTGTAGGTCTGTGCGGGCACCCCCTGGTTGAGGAAGTCTTCCTGGTAGCCGATCTGCACACCCAGCTCCATGATGTCGAAGTCCACCTGCAACACGGAGAAGTTGAACGGTCCCATCTCCACCACGCTGGGTTGGCTCGCCAGCACCGCTTCCAGCCGCACCTGCGGGCGAGGCCCCTGCAGCGCTTTGATCTGCTTGGTGATGTCGCGGTCGACGTTGTCGATTCGCAGGGAGACGTTCGGCGTCGCATCGTCCGTGTCGTCGGGGAACGATGCTTCGAACGGGTACGGCTGCCAGACGGTACTTCCCCGTGCCACGGGCTCGGTGTTGTTGACGATCCGGATGGTCTGCAGATCCGGATGGGTGATGGTGAGCAGGCACAGCCAGGTTTCGTCTGTGTCCTCCGCCAGAATGGATCTGGCGGCTGCGGCTGAGAGGACGCGAGGCATCAGGTTGTCGGCCAGTTGTTGGTGTCGTGGATGTCGAGAAGGAACTGCCCCTCAACGCTGGCGACGATCAGCAGGTTCAGCTCCGCCCGCCACATGTCCTGCCATTTGACGTAGCTCGGTCGCGCCATGAACTTGTAGATGGCCTGGCTCTGCCCGGCGCCGGCCCAGCGCCAATCCCACCAGTAGAACGGGAGCACGCGGCGGGCGCTGATGTTGTAGAAGTCCAGCAACGTTTTCAGCTGCGCCGGCTCCAAGTAGAGCCGGCACTTGAACGTCTCGAGGGAACCGGTCCGGACCGGGCGCGTCTTCGTCCCCGCCCCCATGGTGGATCGCATGACGTCCTCACCGTGCGGCGCGAACTCCAGGCTCTCGTTCTCCGGGTCGGGGATGCTCGATGGCATGTAGAGATCAACCACCTCGGTTCCCCCTGTAGGTGAGCCCGTATCGGGTGCGGAAGTCGTTGTCGAACGATCCGCCTCGGATCTCGCCACGCATCAGGTCGCGCAGGGAAACTCTGATATCGAGGTCGCCGGAAGGGCCCATCTCTGCCTGGACCCCGCTGGAGTCGCCTTTGGCCCCATCGATGTAGACGTTGACGGCCCCGCGTGCCATTGCCGCGGCGGCAGCGCGCGGCGCACCCACCACGCCACCATTTGCATACCCGCGCAGGCCAAGGCGCATCGCCTCCACGATCCCGACGCCACCCGCGCGCGCGATGTCGGCCTGTGACCAGACCACCTCGCCCGCGTGCACGATGCCGCGCGGGTCGTGCTTGGCACCGTCGCCGGTGTAGCCGCCGTCGGCCTTGCCGTTCCGCATCAGCCGCTGGAACAGCTCGTTGTTGATGGACGAGGTGCCCTGGGTCACAGCAGCGTTGCCGGCGGTGTTGATGGAGCCGGACTGCGCCGCGAAGGATCCGCTGATCCAGTTGCCGATGCCCACGATCGCCTGCTTGATCTGGATCCGGGACAGGTCGGCCAGCACCGACTTGGTCAGGTCAGAGAAGCTCAGCTTGCCGGTGTCGGTAAACCGCACCCAGGCATCCTCGAACCCACCGATGACGGTGGTGACCGTATCGCCCATCTGCCGGGCGTAGTTCCCTGCTTCCTGCTGGTAGTTGGCCCATGCCGCGCTGGCGCCGGCCAACCAGTTGCCCTCGGCCAGGCGCAGATCCTCGTAGCCCTCCTTGATCAGTTGCAGCCGGTCGAGGGTCTTGGCGTGCAGCAGCAGCTTCTCAGCACCGAACGTCGCTTCGTCGATCTGATCCGCATTCCGCTGAAGGCTCAGTTCCCGCAGCTTCTCTGCTTCGTCGTTCAGCGCCTCGTTGATGCGTTGCTGGATCTCGTACTGTCGATCCCCCATACCAACACGTTCAACCTGCGTCGCCAGCTGCCGCTGCAGTGCTGCATTACTGGCATCCAGAGCGCTTTCGTATGCCTTGATCGCGTTGGCACGCGACTTCGCAGCCTTGTCCTCTTCCTTTGTCAGTACCTCAAGCGCCGATGCGCCTTCAATGCGCAGCTTGGTAAGCCGGGCTTCCAGCTCGCCCAGCTGACGATTGACGGTGATGGACTCCTTACCGCTGACGGACTGCCCCTTCAGATAGTCGATCTGCTGCTGCACCGACCGTGACTGAGCGTCCGTCCCCTGCTGCACCAGCTCTCGCATGCGGCTGTAATACTCGGATGCAGTAATCTCACGCGCTGAGAACTGTGCGCGCAGCAACTGCGTGCTGGCTGTGATTTGTGCCTGTTCCGCGACCAGATCGTCCTTGTAGCCTTGCAGGCCCGCCGCCCTCGTCGCCGACCCAGTGCCGCTGCCAGATTTCGGCTTCTCGGCATACTTTTTATCTATCGCGGTCACGGCGGCAGCGCGCCTTTCCTCGATCTTCTTCACCTCTTCGATCAGACCGGCCGCCTCTGCTCTGCGTCGGGCGACTTCGGCCTCGCCGTTGATGCGCCCCAACTCCTGCCGCTTCTTGTCCTCCTTGCTGGCCTGGGCGGTGATGATGGTGTCCATCTCAGACAAGAAGTCCGCAGATGCTGCCTGGGATGCCTTCACTTCGGCGTCCTTACGCTCCTTGATCAGGTCGGTGGCTATTTCGGTGATCTGCTTGTTGCGAGTTTTGATGCGCTGCGTGTACTGGAAAACCCACGCGTCGCTCATGCCGTCAGCAACACCGCGATTCATCGTGGCAACGTCCTGAGCATTGGCTGCGACCAGCTGCTGCATCTGAGCTGCCAGCGGCCCCATCCCTGTACTCGCCTGCATCGCCGACCATGCACGGGTGGCTTCCACCCACAGATCCTTGAAGCCACTGATCACCGGGTTCTGGCTGGCGCGAACCTTGGCCAGGGCCATCACCGTTTCATCGGAAGCAGCGCGGGTGATCACCGTCACCGCATCCTGGTTGCGCCCCTGCTCCTGCAACGCCTTGACCTGCTCGTACAGAGCAACGGTCATGAAGTTGACCTGCTCGTTGAGCTTCTCCGCGCCCTTGACCGGATCCTCTGCCAGCTTGGCGTAGAGGGCGATGGTGTCTTCCAGCGCCTGCCCGCTGATCTCCTTCATGGCCACAGCCGCGTTGGACACAGCCTGCAGGTTCTGCGCGGCGATCTTGCCGTTGGACCCCACCGCCTGCGCCGCCTCAGCGCCCGCGCCGGCGGACACCTGCAGCGCGTCACTGGTCTTCCTGGCCATATCGACCAACGTCAGCGTCGTCGCGGCCGCCTCATTGCGAGACAGCACCAGGGCCTTCGTGTAGGCCTGCGCCTGCTGCTCTGCGTCGTACCACGCGAACACCACCAGGCCAACGGCAGCAGCGGCAACCGTGTACGGGTTGACCATGTCCAGTAGTGCTGACGAGACGCCTCTCAGAGCCGGCGCCACACCGCCAAAGCTGTCCTTGATCTGGCCGCCCTGCTGTACCAGCACGGTGAAGAACGGCATGCCGCCCTGCAGGCTGGTGAAGATGTCGGTGAACTGCGCAGGCAGCTGCCGCATTGCCTGCGCGGTCTGGCCGGCCGAGACGCCCAGATCACTGATGTTGTTCCTCGCCGGCAGCGGGCGAGCAGCCTCGGTGCGCACCTCGCGCAGCTGGCGGGTGAGCACGCCCAGGCCCTGCCGGATGTCGGCCAGGTCCGCACTGATACGGACGCGCAGATTCGCTGAAGGCTCAGCCATGGGTCGTGGTTCCTTGTTTCTGCGGCGCAGGGGCCTTGCCGCTCAGTTCGGCCTGGTACGCCTGCCATTCGCTCTGGTCGGCCCACATCGCCGTTCGGATGGCGTTGGCTGTGTGTGCAAGGCGCGCTCGCTCGCGCTCGCTCTCGTCATGGGCTGCAGCGGCGGTGAAACCCCTGATCTGCGCCAGGGTGTACGTCATGACCTCGGCCCGGCTGTGGCCGCGGGCGATCAGGTACTGGGCGAGGTCGGCGAGGCCGAGCTCTCTTCCGCCGGCGGCTTTGCCTGCATCAGCAGGTTCCGCAGGCGATGGGCGAAAAAATCCCGGTTCAGGCCCACCACGGCCGACAGCAGGTCCACGATCTCGTCCAGGGTGCCGCCACTGATCCATGCCGCCTTCAGGCTCAGGGCCTCATCCAAGCCCGAACCCGGAATCCAGTCCGGTTCGGGGCAGATGGCCACCGCCAGTGCAGAGGCAAGCCCGGCACTGTCTTGCTCCAGCAGGTCCAGCAGGATCGCGCCGGCAGCACCGGCCGGCGCATCCTCGACAGCGCCGACCATCATCGCCACGCGGCCGATGATGGTGCGGCTGGCCGTGATGAACGGGCCGATCTGCTGCAGGCGGAGGGGCGTTACACGCACTGCCTCCCCACGGAATGGCACCGTGTGCGACGGCGGGGTCATCACGTCCAGATCCGCCATGGCTTACTTCTCCTGCTGCCAGTAGAAGTAGGCCGACTTGTCGGAGCCGGTGGCCTTGGCGGCGTCCTTCACGAGCTTACCCGGCACGCTGCCGGCGCCGTACTCGTTGCCGATCAGGCCCATGCTCTCGATGACGCCGCCGGACACCTTGTGCGCCACCATGCGCACCAGCTTACCGCCACGGGCTTCGTTGGCTCCGTAGAACTGCATCTCGTAGAACTGCTGCGAGTTGACAGCTGCCTCGACGTGGCCCAGGTCCGCGTTCTTGTAGGTGACCTTGACGTTGGGCGTCCCCGCCGACGACGGTGCTGCGATGATCGAATCCGCCGGGATGAAGAGCATGCCGCGCTCGAGGCGGTAGTCCTTGTCCTTCACGTACGTGGCGGTTCCGGTAGCCGGAGTGACGCCGGTGATTTCGCTTGCCAGGCGCGACAGCGGAGAGAAGCGACCGGGCGTCGCGACCACCAGTTCGTCGGTGACGGTGCCGGCGGCGATGGTGCTGGCCTTTCCACGGGTGGCGCGCGCGAAGTTCTCGGCGTTGAAGTCGTGGAAGGTGTAGTTGAGGCTGTAGCCGGTGACGCGATCGACGCTGTTGGCCGTGCCGCCGCCCGGGTTCTGGCTGTCGGCCAGTTCGAGGGTGGTGGTCTGGGGCGCAACGGTGTAGGCGGAAACGTTGCCGACCTCGAGGAACGGGTCGTTGCTGTTCCACAGGCGGATCAGGACGATGCCGCTGCCCAGGTAGCTGTAATCTTCGGCCATGGTGGCTCTCCAGTTGGGTTGCCGCTGTGCGGCGGGTTATTTCTTGGGGATGTGGGACTGGTAGGTGAGCAGCACGCCCACCCAGCCGGCGCTGGCCTTCTCCGGCATCAGCGGCTCCATGCCGACGTACACCGGCACCTGGATGCCGTCAGGGAAGTTGCGGGCTACCACGCGGGTGTCCAGAGCCGCCTCGATGTCGGTCACCAGGTCGTCCAGCACCTGCTGGTATTCCTCGGTGTCGGAGGGAACCTTGGCGATGACGCTGACCGTGGTCAGGCGGTGCGTGCTGACCTTCGACGGACTCTCCGCCCGCTGCTGCTTCTCGATCACGGCCGTGAGAACGGCCTGGGTGTCCTGGTCACCGGGTTTCGGCTCCAGCGTCCACCCCGCGCCAGCGTCGGTCAGGTAGTCGTTCGCGGTGCTGATCAGCTGCAGTGTCTTGCCCATGGCCAGCAGCAGCTGCCGCCGTGGGCTGGGCGGGTGATCAGACATTGGCCACCTCCCACACCGCAGTCGATTCGTCGGCGCGGACCTTCTCCACCAGCTTCAGCCGGCGGCCGGTGCCATCGATGCGTACCACTCCCCCATCACGCGGGGTGATCTCGGACAGCTGTAGCGTGACCCGGATGATGTTGGTCGCAACAGGTGCCACGTCGTCCGGTGTGAACTGCTCGACCGTCTCGTCCAGCAGCACCGTGCACGGCACCTCAGTGGAACCGCCCGGTTCCTTGTAGTGGGCCGCATCGGCGACGCCGGCTGCACGGAAGGCACCGAACGCTGCTGCGTCGAAGGCCTGCATGAAAGCTCTCTGGTTCAAGGCAGCGGCCTCGCGGTTTCCATGGCCTTCTCCAGCTCGCGCTTCAGGAAGAACGGCATCAACCGCTTCCAGGTGTCCTCGGCCATGCCGAAGATGTCGTAGCGCGGCGTGTAGGCGGCCGTGGTGGTGAAGATGAAGATGGACCGGACACCGGATCCGCGTCCGATCCGCTCATAGATGCCCGGGCGCAGCACGCCACGGCGCTTGGTGATCACGAAGTACTCGCCATCACGGTTGTTGCGTTTGCCCCGCCGCCGCTTCCGGCTGACGCTGGTCTCGTTCTGGTAGCCGTCCCGCTGGGCGCCCAGCTGGGACAGGATCTTGGTCACCTGGCCGGCCGGCACGTTGCCGAACTGGTTCGCCTGGGCACCGCGGCCCATCACCGCAAACTGCGTCGGCGACAGCAGACCTCGGCTCTGCAGCAGCCGCTCGAAGCCCTTCCGGCGGCGCTGACCACCATCCACCTCGGCCAGCAGGTACTTGGCCGGCGGCGTGCCCTTGAAGGCCTCGTCGCGGATGAAGATCTCGGCGTACGGCTGATCCTTGGTGGCCTTCCGGTACATGGCCGCGTTGACCGTCAGCGGCGTCGGTCGGTCGAACACCTTCGGTGCCTGGCGCTTCCAGCGCTCGCGGATCTCGTAGGCCACCTTGTTGGCGGCTTGCGCTGCGGCGTACGGCAACTGGGACTGCTCCAGCTCGGTCAGCTGCCGCCCAAGCGCGTTGTCGGGGTCGACCCCGATCCTGATCTGGGCCATACAACCTCCTGCCCGGCCCGCCGAAGCGGGCCAGGCACTGCTGGCTTACTCCGTTCCGGTCTTCAGGCGGATCACCGCATCCGGTCGGGTGTTGATGTTCAGCGGATTGGACTGGCTTTCCAGCTGGATGCCCTTGTCCATGCGCATCTTTGCGGTCTTGGTGTAGTACGGCAGGCCGATACCGCGCACCGTCTCCAGGTAGTCCGCCGGCGCGAAGCGGGTCAGGAACATATCGGGCACACCCAGCGGGAACGCGATTGCTTCACCGTCGTCCAAGGCCAGGTCACCGCCGGTGTTGCCCTGCAGCTCTTCGAAGGTGACATCGCCGAACACGAAGCCCTTGCGGACGTCATCGCGCAGCGCGGCACCGTCCTGCCAGCGCTCGTAGGCCTTCTGCACGTCCTTGTGGTTGGTCAGGGCGTCGAAGAAGCCGGCGCTGCAGAACACATGGACGCCGGTGTACGGGATGCCGCCCAGCTTCTCCTCGATCGCGCGCTTGATGGCGATGCACTTGGCGCGGACCTTGGTGTCACCCTTGTTCAGCTCCATGCCGATGACGGACTGGTCGACACCGAATTCTTCGTAGAAGTCGATGATCACCGAGCCGTCGGCATCGAGCAGCTTGCCTTGCAGCGCGCCCATGCGGTGGTACTCGATGGTGAAGTCCAGGTCGCGCTTGTGCACCACCTGCAGCGCGTTGATCACCGCGGCAACGTTGTTGCCTTCCGGGTCGGCCGGGTCATAGACACCGAGCAGCTGGTCAGCCATGACCGTGGAGTTCTGCGGCAGGTGAGTGGTTTCCAGCAGCTTCACCTTGCCACGCTCCAGTCCCTTGGGCTGGCCGGGCGCACCACGCGCCACATTCGGGACCAGCACCAGTTTGGTGCCATTGATACCCACCCTGACGATGGTGGTGCCGACCAGGCCCTGTTCCTGGAACAGGCCCATGTCGGCCAGCCGGGTGGAGATGCGCGGCAGGTTGTTGATGTGGGCGTTCAGGGCATCGAAGCTCAGCACGCCCAGCGCCAGAAGAATCTGCAGATCCATGGTGATTTCTCTCTCGGAATGGGATACGAAAAGGCCCCGCCGAAGCGGGGCCAAGGGTCAACGGGTGAAAGGGGGCGCCGCTCGGCTGTCAGCCGCCGGCGGCGGCGATGGTGATGGTGTCGGTGGTCGCTTCGTCCAGGTCGGCCGCGGTCACCTTGAGGGTGTAGTCGCCCGCAGCGCTCAGCGTCGCGGCATCCCAGGTGATTACGCCGCCAACAGCGGCCTTCGCGCCGCCGCCGGTCAGGGTGCCGGTGCCAGTGGCCTTGGCCAGGGTGGCGCTGACGGTGCTGCCGGTGACCAGGGCGCCGAAGACGTCCTTGACGTGCGCCACGATCGGGCCCAGCGCCTCGGCGGCGGTGCCAGTCAGCGGTGCCGACACGAACACCAGGTGATCGGCAGCGTTCGATGCGATCGGCTGCTGCGTCCAGCGGGTGATGATGCCGGACTCGGCCAGGCTCAGCGCTGCCAGCAGCTTCTGGTCAGCGGTGACGCCTTCGGCCCACACCAGCTTCTCGCCGAACACTTCGGCATCGCGCGCGATCGCCGCGCCCTTGACGGCCAGCGCCGCGGAATCGGTGCCGGTGTTGATCGGGCCATACAGCACCTTGACCGCGTCGGTGCCGTTGGCAGCGACGGTGTTGTCTGCCTTGAGCAGGGTGCCGGCGGACAGCATGCCCTGCCCGGCCGGCAGGCGGATCGATTCGCGGCTGCGCTCGCCGCCCGCTTCGGACAGCAGGAATTCGCCGGTACGGGTGCCGGCCAGGGAGATTTCCATCGTCAGTTACCTCGTTGCTTGTAGATGTGATTGGGATTCAGCTTCGCCTTGTTGTCGGCGGCGCGTTGGTCGGCCATGGAAGCCGGGTGTGCGGTGACGACCTGGGTGCTGCGGCCTTCCTCCGCCTTCATCGACAGCAGCTGTGCACGCACCGTGTCGAGGTCGGTGCTCTTCTCGATGAAGCTGGCGGCGAGGGTGTCATCGCCACGCAACGCCGCAGCACAGGCGTCCTGCACTGCGGTCGCATACTCGATGGCGCTGGCCGCCGGTTCGCCCTCCTGCAGGGGGCGGCGCAGCAGGGCCACCGCGAGCGCCGGCGGCAGATCACTGGAAGCGATTGCAGCTGCCAACGCGGCAGCGGGGTTCTCCACCACGGCTGCAGGCGGCGCGGGAGCAGCCTCGGGCACCGGCGGCGTTGCCGCTGCCTCCGGATTGTCGTCCGAATCAGGGTTGCCCGGCGCGGGCGGCGGTGCCGCTTCGGCCGCGCCGAGGTGCGCGATCAAGTCGTGCCAGGTGCCGAGCCGGGTGGCAAAGCCCACCGCCACGGCGGCCTGGCCGCGGTAGCAGGCCGCCTCAGTAGCGCTCACTGCCGCAGCATCCATGCCTAGATTCCGCGCCACGGTGTCCACGAACATCGTGCGCATGTCCTCCAGATCGGCCAAGGCCTCGGCATGCGCTTCTTCGCTGAGCGGGAAGTTCGGGTTGAAGTCGACCTTGCGGGCGCCGGCGAACAGCGGCGTCACCTTCAGGCCCATCTGGGCGTTGTTGCCGCTCCAGTCGTGGTGATAGCGGACCACGCCCACCGATCCGACCCCGCCGGTGCGGCTGATCCAGATCTCATCACACGCCGAAGCGAGCGCGAAGCCGGCCGAGTACGCATGGTCATCGACCAACGCATACACCGGCTTCCGGCCGCGCGCCTCGAAGATGTGATCGACCAGGTCGAAGCAGCCCGAGGCCATACCGCCCGGCGTGTCCAGCCGCAGGATGATGGACGTCACCGCCTCGTCGTTCAGCAGTTCGTCGAAGGTGTCGCGCACCGCGGCATAGCTCACGGGCCCCGAGCCACTGGGGCCGGGCATCGGCCGGTTCACCATTGCACCGGACAGGTTGATCACCCCGATCAGACTCTGGGCGACGCCCACCGGCTGCCCATCGGGGCCGGACACTTCGAAGCGGTCGGCCTTCAGCACGCTGTCGTCGCTGGTGACCTTCCCTTCCAGATACCCGCCCACCAGTGCTTCACCGATGGACGGCTGCACCAGCAGGGGCTGATTGAGGACCGCGGCAGCGAGCGAGGCCACCACGGGCGCACGGCTTCCGCGACCCAGCATTCGGGCCAACAGGCCAGGCTTACTCGTCATCGTCATTCCTTTCATCGTCGTTGGCGCCAGGGGCGCCGGGTTCGTCGTCCTGCCGGGCACCAGAGGCGTTCGTTCGCCTCGGGTCGCTGTCGTAGCGAAGCCCGGCCGCGTCCGCGCGTGCGTTGTCCTGCGCCTGTTCGGCGTCGACCTGTTCGGGATCCTCGCCGGCGCTCAGCACCACCTTGCTGCGCGACTTGAAGCCCGCCCGCACCGCCTTGAGTTCGGAGGTCACGTCCTGCACCGGGTGGCTCCAGGGCCAGCCCTCGGGAACCCATAAGGTTTCCGTCACGTCGTCACGCAGGGCCGCATAGCGCGGCACCTTCAGCAGACCCGACAGCACGGCCTGGTCGATGAATGCGTCGCGGACCCGCTGGCAGAACATGGGGATCATGAAGAGCCACTGGTCCTGCTCGATCACCCGGCGGAACTCGTTGAGGATCAGCCGCAGCGCGCGGTCAGAGACGTTGCGCAGGTCACCGGTCAGCACTTCATAGGGCACGTCCTGACTGGCACAGATCGCCAGCAGGTGCCCGCGCAGGAACTCGGCATAGTCCGAGCCGGCGCTGGGCGGATTAGCGAAGTCGATCTTTCGCCCCGGAGGCAACTCCTGCAGTGTCCCGGGCTCGAGCCCGCCGAGTGCCGTACCGTCTGCATCCTCACCGGTGATCAGATCGCCAATGGCCTCGCCGTCTTCCCCATCCGCGTTTGCGTCGGTGGTGATGAAGCCTGCGAACAGGTTGGCCAGCGCCTGCCGTTCCAGCACCGCATCATCGAGGCGGTCCAGGTTGAACATGCGCAGCAGCGCCGGAGCGGAGCCCGGCACACCCCGCATCGCGCCAGCACGGTTCGGCCGGTACAGGTGCAGCACCTGGTCCGCCGGCACGCGCACCAGCTCGTTGCCGTTGACGGTCAGATGCAGGTCGCCGGGGTGCTCCCGGTACATCCAGTAGGCCACGCGGCGGCCGATGCTATCGACCTCGATGCCCTGCCGGATCACGTTCCCGTTGCTGGCCACGCCGTTGTAGTGCTGCGGGCACTGCTCCGATTCGATCAGCTGCACCTGCAGCGGCACAGGCAAGCCGTCCTCGGGCCGCCGGTACCGGATGCGGGCGAACACCTCGCCGGCCTCCTTCCACTCGCGCCAGGCCAGCGCCTGCAGGCCTTCCCACCCCAGAACGCCATCGGCATCCGCGTACTTGCCCCAGCGCGTCCACAGCTTGGTGACCTTCTTCTTGTGCTCCTTCGTGCCCCAGAGGGGCTTTGCCTGGATGCCGGTGGCGATGCCGTTGGACACGCTCTTGTTGAGCGCGCTGACCATCCACGGATCATTCCGGGCCAGGTGCCGGGCCCGTGCCAGCAGCGTCGGCAGGCCCAACAACGATGCGTTGGGCCCGAGCGATGTCGGCCGGAAGGTACGAAGGCGGCGGCCGTTGCCGGCGGCGCGGTAGCTGCTCTCGGCGGTATCAGACATTGCCGGTCCCCGATTGGTAGAGGCGCACGATGCGTCGGCGCCGCGGTGCGCCTGTGGCCGTGCCCAGCTCATCGCGCATCTGCTTCAGCAGACCGCGCATCTCCTTCAGGCTCTGGTACGTCACGGTGCGGTCGGCATAGCGGACGCTCAGCACACCGGCCGCAATCGCGGCCTCCAGTTGCTCGACTTGATTCTTGGTGAATGCCATTTCAGCGTCCCAGGTACTTGCTTCTGATGACGCGGCGGGTGCGCGCACGCGGCATTGGCGCCGGCGCGACGTCGTCTGCCCTCACGTCTGGGTTGTCGTCCCACGGCGCGGCCCATGCCGGCGGCGTGGTCCAGTTGATGGCCGGAACCTTCAGCCATAGCGCCATGCCCTCGGCATAGCCGCACAGGTCGAACGCCTCATTGCGTCGCTTGGCCAGGTTCTCCCAACCCTTTGCCGTGCGTGATTCCGCCGTCAACTCGGCGTAGAACGCCTCTGGCAGCCAGTCGGGGAAGTGGTAGTAGCCCGGCCCGGGCTCGGCCCGCTTCACGTTGGCGTCTACGGTGTCCTTCAGCCTGTCCACGTTGAGCAGCAGCTGCGGCACATCACCCTTCGACCCTGATTTGCGGTCCCGGCGCTTGCTGCTGTCGGGGAAGGTCTCGCGGAACAGACCGCCCTCGCGGCGCGCATCACCCTTGATCAGCCTGACCCTGGCGTGCAGCTTCCGTGTCTTGAGCGAGCGCCAGAACTCCAGTGCGCGCACCGAGGTGCCCGACTTGCCGCCCCAGTCGATACCCACCGCGTGCACCGGCATGCTGCGGCCGGTGGCATCGTCCAGCGGGTAGCGACGGCTGATGACCTTCTCGACCATGCGCTCCCAGTCTTCCAGGTACTTCGGCGGGTCAAGCGGCAGGAAACCACCTGATCCGTCTTCGCGCTTGGACGTGCGCAGGGTGAAGGAGTCCACCACCCAGCGCTCAAGCTGACCGGATTCGCCAATGCCGAAGCCCAGCACCAGCACGACGAAGCGGTTGGCCTGAACGTCGACCTCACCCAGCAGGAAGCGCACGCCGGCGGGAACAGCACCAGCTGGCCAGACTTCGGCGCGCTCCTGCATCTCGTTCGGATCACTGGCCGAGCGGGCAGCCATCGGCACGTAGTTGATCGCGCCGTCCACGTTGTGCGTGGTCTTCAGCGGGCGCTCTTCGCCGGTCGTGGCAAAGGTGCGCAGCGCCTGTAGGTATCGCTCTATCAGCGATTCCCAGGACTGGTAGGCCGCTGCCACACCGCCCAGCCAGTAGCTGGCGATGCGTGCCTCCGGCCTCTCACCGGTGACCGTTCCGTCGGCGTGCACGACCTGGCCCTCCGCAGCCCACACACCGCTGCGGTTCATCCCGTCCTTCCACCGGTGCTTCAGGCCCACACCGCAGTGCGGACAGTGCAGCAGCGAGTAGTGCCGCGCCATCTTCTGCACGTCGTCCAGAACCACCCGCTCGAGCAGTTCCTCCATCGGCGGCAACGCGAATCCGTCATAGCCTGGCGCTGCCTGAAACCGCTCCCCGCACTCCGGGCAGGGCCAGTACCAGCGGCGGCGGTCACCACGCGCATATAGCGCGGCGATGCCTGCGGCCGGTGGGCCTTGGTGCGGGTGCAGCGGCTTCCAGGCGCCGTCGGCGTAGTCGGTTGCCGGGCTCGATTCGGCCACCACCATGCCGGCGGACATGTAGGTCTGCGTGCGCTTCAGGCCCAGGCCGAAGCACTCATCGATCGTCAGGTCGCCGGTGTAGTTGTCCACGTCCGTCATCAGGACGTCGTGGATGTCCTTGCCGGACAGCACCGATACCGACGGCCAGCCCATGCGCAACGACATTCCCGACCGGAAGAACTTCAGCAGGATGTTGTCGTCGTGGGCTCGCGGGCTCAGCCGGGAGCGTAGCTCCGGGCTGGCGGCAATGCTGCGGGCGATACGGGTCTTGCTGTAGTCCTCGGCCGCATCCTTGGACATCTGCACAACCATGGCGTCGGCCGGGTTGCAGGTGATCAGGTAGGCCAGGCGCGCATCGATCAGCGAGATGGTCTTGCCGGACCGCGCCGGCCCTACGAACACCACTGCCTCGTAATGGCGGCTGCCGGTCGTATCCAGCGGCTCGACCATGTAGGGCGTCGTGTCCGGATCCCAAGAGCCGGCCGCGCCGGCGGCATTGGCCACCTGCAGCACCCGTGCACCCTCGCTTACCCTGATGCGGCGCGGCGGCCTGACCATCTCGGCAACGCCTTGGCGCACGCTACGCGCTGTCGCGTACGTCGTCATCGGTGATGCCCTCGTACATGGATTGCCGGACGCGATCGCACTCGTCTTGGACCTTCACCACCTGCTCTGGCGTGAGCCCTGCCTTGCGCTCGAGCACATCAGGCAGCGTGTCGAAGAACTGCACGACCTTCTTCACCAGCTCGGCGTAGTCGGCCTCGACCTCTGCCGCCGGCACCAGCTGCCCGATGGTCGACTCGACCTTCAGACGCTCGTTCTCAGACTGGTAGTAGGCGCGGCGCTCCATCGGCGGCAGGTCGCGCGGATCGACCACGCCCTCCGCGCCGAACGCCGCGGCGCCCGGATTCACCAGCGCCGGTGCTGCGTCGGCCAGGCGATAGACGTCGTGCCCGGCGCGCTTCGTCAGCGGAGGGACGCCGGCCTCCTTCAGCCGCTTGCTGGCCGTTCGGCGGTCTATCCCGAACTCATCCGCCAGCCTGGCCACGGACCAGCCTTTGGTGAATTCGTGGATGTCAGCCATGTCCTACCCGATGCACAGCCTATTCAGGCATGAAAATGCGGTTTCTCCCGGCAAAAACCGCGAAAAGTGCGGCCTGTGGTGGAGCACCCTAGAGGCCGAAATACTGTCTTTTACCGGGGTCCGAATTCCCCCCGGTGGCTGTGGATAAGCCCGGGGGCCCCGCCCTATTCATCTATCTGTGCATATCCTGTGGATATTTTTCGGAAATCCTGCAAGTGGATCGGCCTGAGCCGATTCAACAGGATGTGGGCTGCCAATCCGGCGCAACCCTCAACCGTCCAAACAATGATCGAACTACAAGATGTCCACCACGCAAAAATCGTTCTGCAATGCATCTATCTCGTCCTGTGCATCGCCGACAAAGGCTTGGAGCTACTTGCACGTCGCCCGCGTCAAAAATGATCTGCAACAGGCATGCCTTGCACTTGGTCGATGGCATCGAGCTGTGCCTCGTATTGAAGGAGGCATCGTTTCCTACCGTTGCTCACATCGAACACCTCCGATGGCTTCCCATCACGCGTCCAACGGCATCGCTTGGTCAGCACGGCATCGATGGGAACATAGGTGGCCACCGGGACTTTGATCACGGCCGGCGCTGCGACGTTTTGCTTGACGGGTGCTGCCTGGCAGGCGGCCAGCAGCATGGCGATGGCAATCCCGAATACGCGCATTTCAGTACCCCTTCAATGCTGGGCAGGCGGAATCGAGCAGCTCGAGCGCTGCCTTGCAGGTGTCCGGCCTCGACTCATACCGGCCGCGCCAGGTTGATGCTTCCTTCTCGGACGCCTCGATCTTGCCTGCCAGGCTTTGCAGTGCAGCTGCGCTCTCGGCCTTCAACGCTTCCAGCTTCTCGGCCTCCGCCCGGAGTGCGATGGCCACTTCGGCCAGACGCTGATCACGGGTGTCAACGTCAGCCTGCAACCGCGCTGCGTCGGCTTTCCAGTCGGCTTGAACCTTGATGACCTGGGCGTTCAAATCGCGGATCTTCTGCTCTTTCTCCCAAGCTGTCAGGCCGGAGACCAAGCACCCGAAGGCCAGCACGGCACAGACCAGCTTGACCTTGCTTCCAGGTTTGCCCAGCCAGCGCAACGCGTCGGCAGCGGCACCCACGACCAGCGCCCACAGCGCGCCCAGGAATCGAATCAGTACGCTCATGGCTTCTCGCCTCCGATGGCGCCGGTGGCTCTCTCCACCATGCGCACATAGCCGGGCAGCAACCGACGGATCAGGACACCGGACAGACCGGCCAGCGGCAGCTGTGGGGCGCCGGCCAGTGCCGGCCAGATGGACGCGGCTACAGCGATGACCCATGCGGCCACGATGGCGTATGCCACCACTGCCACTGCCAGCGCGGCCCAGCGCGCAGCCGTCTGCAGGAATCGGTGGCCACGCCTGCGGTTGGAATCAGCGGCCACCCGCTCTGCATCCTTCTCCGGCAGCAACAGAACGCCGATCAGTGCACCAGCCATAGCCACCAGCAGCACGGACTGCGGCACGCCCAAGATGATTCGCTCGGCCTCGCGCAACGCGTCAGCAGTCGCCGGCGCCACCACCGCAGCGGTGAACGTCCCGACGAAGGTTTTGAGGGTGCTCATCGGCTCGGTCACGGCGCCACTGCCCCGCCAGCCTTGCGGTATGCAGCCAGCAGCTTCTCCAGCGCGTGCTCCGGCTGGCCGTAGCCTGCGCCCGGCAGGCTCGCCCAGATGTTGCGCACGGCCTTGATGGCATCGGTAATGCGCCCCGCTTGGATCAACGGAAGAGCGCGGCGTTCGCGGATCAGCTGGATGGCCCAGAGATCCTGCGACAGCGGCCCGAAGTCCGGCAGCTTCAGCAGCGCGCGGTAGTGGGCATAGTCCTTCAGCATGAACTGATAGCGGCCAGATGCGTTCGATGTCAGGCCCTTGCTGTTGATGGCCTTCGACTTTCTCCCCCGAGAGAACGGATGCACCGAGTAGTCGGTGAAGATCTCCGGTATACGGTCGGCACCAGTCACGATCACGTCGTAGCCCTGGTTCTTCGTAGCCGGGCTGGTGCTGGTGCCCTCGGACCATGCCAGCATGTCCAGGAAGGCAACGACGTTGGTGCCGCCTGCCTGTTGCGCGGTGATCTTGGCCATCAGGGGTTCCTGCAGAAGGGTGCCCGCCCCACTGCCGTCTAGGCGCGAGGGTTGATCCGGTCGGGGAACGGGCATAGAGACCGCTGGGCCGTGGCCCAGCTACGTGGTGTAGATCAGCTCAGTGCGCGCAACCCCAGCACCGCCGCCGACCGTGTATCGAATAGGAACGCTGACGCGGTGGAAGCGATCGAACAGCGCGCGCATCTGCGGGTGATCGTTGATGGTGAGGATTGCCCTACCCTTCAACGCTCCCATCACCGCGGCCAGCTGCTCGTACTCTTCAAGCTGGAACGCCTGGCCATAGCCGGTGGTCTGCCAGTACGGCGGGTCCAAGAAGAACAGCGTCTCGGCCCGGTCGTACTTTTCGATGCACCGTTGCCAAGGCAACTGCTCGATCACCACGCCATGCAGCCGCATGTGGGCATCGCTCAGATCCTGTTCCAGCCGAAGCAGGTTGATGCGCTTCGCACCAGTCGGGCCCACCCCAAGCGTTTGTCCTTCCACCTTCCCGCCGAAGCTGAGCTTCTGCAGGTAGTAGAACCGGGCCGCGCGCTGGATATCGGTCAGCGTGTCAACGTGCTGCAGCTGTGCCCACCGGTACATCTCACGACTGGTCAGAGACCAGCGGAAGTGCCGAACGAATTCGTCCAGGTGGTTGGCCACAACGCGGTACAGGCGTACCAGTTCGCCGTGCGTGTCGTTGAGCACCTCGATCTTCGCCGGCGAGCGCTCGAACAGCATCGCAGCACTGCCGGCGAAGGCTTCGACGTAGCAGGTGTGATCCCGCTGGTTGATCAGGGGCAGCAGGTGTTTCACCAGGCGCGTTTTACCGCCTGGCCAAGGGAATAGGGTCTTTGTGTTCAAGTCTCAGCTATTGCGACATTCGTTAAGCAAACTGCACGCGCTCTCCGGAGAGCGGCAGGGCTTAGGCCAATGGCACGCGGCTGAAACGCGTGTACTGCGGCGGCGCCCCGGTGCTGGCAGGCATCGGGGCGTCGCTCTGTTTGATGGTTGGGCTTCGCACCCCAGAAACGACGAACCGCAGGTCACTGGACCTCCCGAGTCCAGGCCTGCGGCCGTTGAGTGCGGGTTGGTTGGAACCTCGCCCACGGTAGATACTGTGGCCTAAGTCTGGTTCCCACTGCAACTGCGGTAAGGTTCCTTACCGCAGTCGGGCGAATGCGGTAAGGTTCGCGGCGACTGCGGTAATTTTTGTGAAGTCAGCTTTGGTCATTTTCGCCCAGGCTCCCGACAGCTTCGGCAACAGCCTGCGCGATGCTGCGAAGAGTTTCATCGCCTGAATCATGGCTGCCTGTCATCTGGATCCAAGAATAGACGTGACCGCCGTCTGCCTTCACTTTGTTGAAGTGAGACCCCTTGTCGTTCGTCAGAATGACCGCTCCATGGGACAAGGCCGCGAGGAAAACGTCTGTTCGATTTCTCGGGATTCGATTCTCTCTTTCCTTAATGGTGCAAGCTTTAAGGGTGGATGCCATTGCTTCCGACGCAAGCACGCCTTGGCCGAAACCGGAATAAGCTTCGCCCGCTCCAGCAAAACCGAAGATCCCACGTCGATCGGATGATCCAAGCAGCCGCTTAGCAACCAGCTTCACTGGCGTTGGAACCGCCTCATGGTTGATTGCGGCAGCGTACTCTTCGGCCAGATCAGGTGTCATCGCCAGGCGGTAGGGCGATCCAGCAAATGCCACAACGGGATCTACGCCAGCTTGGGCAAAATCTTTCAGGACGTTCGCGTCGATGTAGATATCCATTCCCTACCCCTATTAGTGGCTCGACCCTAATCCTACCGATTGAACACTCTCCCGCTGAACTCCTTCCGCCCATCTTCCAACGCTTGGCGCAGCGTTGCGGCTGCGATCCCGTACACACGCAGGTAGTCACCCTTCCGCATCTTGGCCGCCTTGGCAGCATCCTGCGCGGCAATCTTCCCTTCGGGCCACACCAGGTCGTTCACCGCGTCCTGAAGCACCAGCCTCATGCGCCAGCGGTCAGCCGGGTCATCCATTCGCAGCGCCGGCTTTGTGCCGTTGCGTCGCTGCCACAGAATCTGCCGCATCACCCGCCTGGCCAGAGAGCGCCCCAGCGACGACAGGGACACACCCTGCCCGCGCAGCGCCACCGCCAGCACGGCCTGCTTGGCCACCGAATCACGCATCATGCCGACTGCACCGGCGATATCGGCAGAGGTCAGCGGCGGCATGGTTGACCGGCCGTCCGAGGGTTCGCGGAAGCTGCCGCCTACCAGCATGCGGGCGATCAGTTCGAGCGGATCTCGCTGCAGGGTCGGCTCCGGCACCGGCACTCGGCCATGCACCACCCTGACCGCCTTTGGCGCCGGCATGTAGACCGGTCGGTTCGCCCAGGCTCTGCATGCGCGCTCCTCTGCATCTGCACCAACATGCAGCTCTCCGCGCGCAGTGCAGCGCGCGCACACCACCTGCGCGGTTCGGCGGCTGCCGGCGCTGCCGCGCGCGCGCATGCGCACGTCCTCGCTGCCGCAGTTGCCGCACGGCGTCAGGTCCACCGCGGGCGCGGCCACTGCCGACATCAGGCTACCTCGCAGTTGCTGACCCAGCGGGACCGGCCGTCCTGCCAGACCTCCCACAGGCTGCCGTCGACCTGGCACCTGATGGGGCCCTCCTTTCCTTCCAGGTACAGGTGGTGGGTTGCCTCGTCCAGGCTGAGGAATTTGGGAATCATCGGGAGGTCTCCATGGTCGTAACGTTGGTTGTTTCCAGGGCCACGCCCTGCTGTTGAAGGAACTGCTGGGCCAGCGCGCGCAGCTGGTTCTCGCCTACGTCCAGACGCTCCACCAGGTGTTCGCCCGGGCTGCGCACGCCCTCGATCTGCTCGCGCTTCACCCCGAGCACGTCTGACACAATCGGATCGCTGCCGCTGTCGGAGAGCAGGAAGTACGCCATGACCGGCTCCGTCTGGCCTTCTCGCGCTTCGGCCTGGCCACCGTGTTCTTGTCCATCCGGCGCTCGCGCGGTGCCGGGCGCTGCTTCAACACCTGGCTGCTCATGGGCTCACCTCGGCCGCCAGCTGCAGCGCGGTCGCCGCGTCGGCCTGCGCCCAGGTCATCTGGACCCGGTCGATGCTCTCGGCCAGCCGCGACAGGCCCTTCGCGGTAACCAGCACCTGCTCGTGCACGCGATCCTGCTCCCCCTCCTGCCGCTGCACGCTGGCCTTGTGCGTCAGCACACCCTGCTGCAGGCGGTTCTGGTAGGCCAGCCAGTTCTTGCTGCCGGCGCGGCGGTAGATCCAGCCGTGTTCGGCCAGCCAGGCGAACAACTGGCGCGGCTGCACCTTCAGCATCTTGGCCGCAGTGCTGATGTTGAAGGCACCGTCGGCCTGGGTCAGCCGCAGCAGCGCGCGCACCTGCGGCTCCTGGTACTGCACGCGCGCCTCGAGGATCTCGGCCTTCTCGCTGTAGGACAGCAGCAGCGCGCGCAGCGTCGCCGGATCGGTCAGGGCCTGCATCGGGTCAGGTGCCGGTGCGCCGGCGGCCAGCGCGTCGTAGGCGCGGATCACCTGCAGGCTGAAGCTGGCGCTGATCCACATGGCGTAGGCGTAGACCAGCTCGCGCACCACGTAGCTGCCGCCGTAGCGGCCGGCCACAGAGTGCACGGGGTAAACCCGGGATTCCCCGGAATTGACCAGCTCGGCCACCAGTTCCTCGGTCTGCTTCAGGCGCTGCCAGTCGCTGGGCTGGTGCCGCTTGGCGCCGCCGGCGGCCTGGTGCAGGTCATTGAGGCAGAACCTGCCCACATCGTCGCGGCGCACGCTGGCGCCGCCAATCATCATCGCGTTCAAGAGAACACCTCCGTTTTCCAGCCGCCGCCGGGGGCGCGCTGGACTGCCAGGAATCGGAACGGGTACATCTCGGCGGCCACCTTCACCTTCACGCGGGCGTCTTCTTCCCAGAAGCCCTTCACCTCGTGGGCCTCCAGATCGCCGGCGGCCGTCATCACGAAGAAGTCGATGGTGAGGTGGGTCTTCTCGGCCAACTTCAGCTTCACGGACTCGAATCGGAACCACGCGATCTCGCCGGCGGCCATCTGCAGCGCCAGGTGCGCGGCGTAGGCCTCTTCTGTCTTGTTCATCTCGCCGGGCACATGGCGGGGCCGGCCACGTGCGACCTTGCCGGCGGCGTTGCCGCTGCCGGTGGACTGCGTCGCTGCCGGCGGCCGGTAGGCGCGCGCCGCGGTTGGCGCCGGGGCGGCAGCGGCCGTGCTTGCCTGGACCAGACGGCGCATGCCCTCCGGCATGTCCTGCGTGGAGGCGTAGCGCAGCGAGCGGCTGGACGTCTTCTTCGGCGGCATCAGGCGGAAGCCTCCATTGCGCCCCACACGCGCATCGCGCGCTGCCGGAAGGCTTCGAACTCGTGCCGGGCGCGTAGCTGCGCCGCCTGGTGTTCCCGGTCGATCTGCTCGAGCATGCAGTCGAACTCGACGTTGAGCAGGCCCATCAGCTGCTCCATGGAAATACCGCCCCTGGTGCGGAGGGTCGGCGCCGGTGCCAGCTGCGGCATGACCAGCTGCTGCTGCCCGGACGGCGGCAGGGGCATGCTGTCCACGCGGCCGGCGTCAGTCACCGCCCATGTGGACTCCGGGCGGCCGTGGCGAGCGCTGACGCGGTTCTCGCAGCGGCTCACCAGGCCATCCCGGTCCAGCTCGCGCAGCAGGCCGGCAGCGGCGGCGGTAGTCAGCAGCATGGCCTCGCGCGGTGCGCCGCCCTCGAGCGCGGCGTTGCCCATCAGCTCCAGGGCCTCGGCCGCGGTGCTGTCACCGTGAACGCCCAAGCAGAACAGGATCAGCTGCCGCTGGTAGCCGCGAATGTCAGCCTGCTCCATGTGCGCCTCCGAAACCCAGCTCGGCGGCAGCAAGCGCCATGGCGCTGCGCGCGGCATCGCGATCGCGCACCGTCTGCGGCCCGTGCTTGGGCGCCGGCAGTGCTGCTGCCGGTGCCGGCACGGCGCCGCCGTCCATGACGTGCTTCACCGCACGCTCGTAGGCGTTGGCCAGCATGCGCTGCTGCAGCGCGCCGCTCTCGGCAGTGCGGTAGGCGTGCAGATCCAGCATCGACCGCACCAGCACGGTGAACCCACTGTGGGCCTGGCCGGGACGCATCTGGCCGTCGACCTCGGCCAGCGCCGGAACGCCCAGGCACATGGCGCGGAACTGGCCGGGATTCGGCGGCCACTGCAGCGCGCTGCGCAGGCAGTTGGCCAGGCCCTCGGCCACCTGTCGCGGGGTGATGCCGGACATCACCTGGAACCACAGTTCGCCGGCGGTGGTCAGGCTGCCTGCGTTGTCCACCGGGGCTGTGCCGTTCTGCCGCACCCAGTTCCCAGGGAACATGCCGGCCATGCGCTCCCACACGGTCCACAGGGCGCTCACCGCGCGCTGGTCCGGGTCAGTGCTGGACGCATTGGAACTCGCCTTCGATGACGTCGCTGCCTGCTCCGACAAAGCCGCCAGCTGCCGCGCGCTGTTCGTGGCGTCGTCGCTCCTCTGCGACGTGTTCGGCAGAACCGAGTTGAGGGTTTGCATTAGGGCCTCCGGGTTTGGTGGTGTTCGTCGGCGTTGCGCCGGCGGCTTTTCGGCTTCGAGCGGTTTGGATTGCCCAGGGGAAGGGCTTGGCCACAGGCGGGGACCGGGACAGCCCCTCGGTGACGGTGTCGGCCAGCACCTGCGGGGTCACGCCTTCAGCCAACGCGGCGATCAGGTCGGGATGGCTCGGGTTGGTCGAATGGCAACCGGCCTGGCGCATCAGCACGCACGCACGCCCGGCATCGGACGCACCGCTCAGAGATCCTTGAGCGTGCAGTGATGTATCTGGAGTAATAGATATGGGGTCTGGGGTCTGGTTACCCGTGTTCACGCCTGTGTTCACACCCCCTGTCACGCGTGACTCTCCGTGACTTGTCACGCGTGACAGATGGGCCAAAGTCACGCTTTCATCGCCAGTCACGTGCGTGACGTGCAGCGCCTTCAGCTCCGCCATGGAGGCCATGCCGCTTGGCACGACACCCACGTTGCGCAGGTCTTCGAACAGCATCGTGCGGCGCGCACGCGTGCGCGCCTGCCGCTCTGCCTCGGCCTGCTTCCTGTCTTCCCTGCGCCCCTGCCCGTCAGCAATGCGGACCTGGGCGGTGGCGATCTGCTCGTCGCAGCGCTTGCTGTGGCGCAGGCCATCGTCGCCCACCGGGAAGTAGCGCTCGGCGACCTTCTTGACCGCTGCCTTGTCGCCTGCAGAAATGGCACCGGCGATGACATACAGCTCCCCCAGGCTCTCGGGCAGCGCCTCCTCTTCCGCGTAGTAGGCGAGCATCAGCTTGAAGTAGGCGCCGTGCTCGATCAGGGACAGCCGTGTGGTGTCCTTGAGGTAGTCGCCGGGGTACATCTCGAAATAGATCACGCCCTATCCCCCGCGCCGCGCAGCAGAGGCGCCAGCGGCACCGGAACCGGGGAGGTGCCGGGAGTGGGATTCCTGGGCACATTGGCCAGGCACAACGCATCGGCCAAGCTGCGCCGCCAGCGGAACGCGGTCGCGCGGCTGACGTTGAACCTGCCCTGCACCTGCTGGACGGTGGGGAAGTTGGTGCAGCACGTGGTCACCCACAGCGCAAAGTCGATAACGATCTTCGTCTGGCAATTTCCATCGAGAGCGGCCTTGCGGCGGTGGTCGGGCGCGCGCGTGGGGGCAGCCACGTCGCAGAGGCCGCTGGTGCGCTGCACGCCGCAGACCGTACCCAGGCTGGCGAGGGGGCTCATGCCGTCTCTCCTGCCCGGCCTGCTGCCGGAAACTGACGCCCGAGGGCAGCTGACAGCGGCTTGGCGGCCGGGATCCTCACGCGCGCGGCCGCCGGATCATGCAGGTCATGCAGCGCGGTCATCCACCGGTACGCCGTGGCACGGGACAGGTTGAACTTCGCCTGCAGGGCTTCCACCTGCAGCGGCTGCGGCTGTTCCTTCGCCCAGAGCACCACGTCGACCATGGGCAGCAGCTGCACAGCGTTATCGGGGATGCGGCGGCCGGCAGCATCGAACTCACCGACCACAGCAATCGCCCAGCTCACCATCACAGCGGAACTCATTGGCGCCCACCGGTCACCGCACGCGGCGCCAGCTCCTGCAGGTGGCCGGTGACATAGCGCTTGGCGGTGACCAGCTCGGCTTCCAGCTGCCCCATCTCGTCCAGCGCGCGGTGCATCTCCGGAATGTCCATCGCACAGATGCGGCCGTCGGCCAGGATGTTGGTCAGCGCCTCAAGGGTGTGGCCGAACTCCACCGACAGGCGGGCCACCGCCAGTACGCCCGCATGCGGCTCCATCATCGGGATTCGGGCCCCGAGGAAGCCGTAGCGCTGGGCCAGTTCGCGGGAGCAGGCATCGCGCCACTGCGGCGGCAGCGCGCGCACCCACGACTCTTCCAGGTCCACCGGCATCTTGACCGTGCCGTTGCGGATGCGGCCCACGATCTGGGCATTCGCCTTCAGCGCGCGCTCGATGCTGTCGGCATCGTTACCGGTGTGGAACTGGACGATGCGCTCGGTCGGCGCCACATCCGCCAGGTACTGATCGGCGATGGCCTGGGCGAGGCTGCTGTCGGTGTGACCGCTGTTGCGGATGGCGTCGGTCGTGTGGCGGAACACCACTGCGGACCGGGGCTCGTGGTACTGAGGATCAGTCTTCATTTACGCACCTCGGGAGGCGATGCAAAGTGGTCGCCATGGACAGGACGACCTGGAAAAAGAAAGTTGGTGCCGCCCTCCCCCGCGTTAAGCTGGATGTGCCAACAACACAGCCCGCAGGGGGGACGACATATGGGAACAAGGAAGGAGCTGCAGATCGCGGTACTTACTCGTCTCGAAGACGAAGGCCGGAAGATGTACAGCCGGGAACTTGCGGATATCGGGGACGAATCGTCCGTCGCGAGAGAAGTCGCGTATCTGAAAGGCAGCGGTCTGGTCGATGCTGCTATCCGTGAATTCGACGGAGTTCCGCACTTCGCCTGGGCTTCTATTACTGCCAAAGGGAGCGACTACATCAACAAGGAAGGAACGATCGGCTCTGAGCTCAACGTTCTGACGGTCCGTCTCCATGAGGACACCGTTCGCGCCCTGCTGGTCGCCCGTGTGCGCGAGTCCGATGCCGATGAATCCGTGAAGGAGAAGCTGGTTGATCAACTCAAAGCCCTCCCAGCGCAAGGTATTGCCAAAGTTGCAGAACACGCCCTTGATCAGGCGCTTCGCAATCTCCCGAACGCAGTTCAGTGGCTTCAAACACTGCTTTAGCGCTGACAACACAGCGACGCTCAAAGCGGATCCACCCAATGGAATGAGGACCGACAGATGTCGCAATGCGAAGCCAGAACTCCGACTCGCGGAACAACGCACTGCCAGTTGGCACGGCTACGACAATCGCTTCGCCGGCATCACCTAGGAACTCGACCGTGGCAGTCGGGACATCCAGCAGCTGCGCTTCAACCACAGCGGCAGCACGTTCCGGGCTTACTCCGCGCTCAAATGACTGCATCAGAGCGGCCTGGGAGGCCGCGTGCTTTCGGGCACGCTCAATCGGGCACTTCGCCGAGGCCGCTTCAAGAGCAAGTTGCTGTCCGCGCAGCAAGTCCAACCTGCTGCGCAGCCGCTCCATGGTCCCGAGGCGACGCTTCTTCGAACGGGCCATGGCTCAGGCCCCCTCAACCGGAACGATGCGGTCGGCGTCGGGGTCTGGCCCGGCACCGCAGCCGAAGATGTCCGGACGCAATTCATGCCTGGAGACGTTGGTCATCGCCTCGATGGAGAGGATGTGGTGCGCAGCTACGGGCCTCCGTCCGGTCCGCCACTGCGATACCAGAGCAGGGTGGACCTTGAGCAGCCGCGCAAGCGCGCCCTGCCCGCCCACCGCGTCGATGGCCTTCTGGATCGGTTCCACGGTCTGAGTCGGTGCGTTCATGCTGCCAAACATAGCAGTGCTATTTACCCATGTAAATAGCACCGCTGTTCGTCTTCCTGAACACCTTCAAATAGCATCGCTAAATGCCTAGGCCCGCCAACCCTAAGACGACTGAAGGCCGCTCGATTGCAGAGGCCATCACCCGCTCCGGCCTCACTCAGGCCGTTGTAGCCGAGCGGCTGGAAGTCACCCCCAGCTTCATCTCGCAGTTCGCTACTGGCCTTCGTCCTGTTCCTTGGGACAAGGCAGAGGCGCTGGCCGATGTGCTTGGTCTGCAGCCGCAGGAAATCAGCGCCGAGTACGCCCGGCTGATGGACCGTTTCGGCACGTCTCAGGTTGCGAGACTGGACGCCGATATCGTGAACTCTGCCATCGCTGTGGTGCGCAAGGCTCTGGATCTGGCCACAGGCGAGACATTCGATGTCGAGCAATCCCCCGATCTATTCGCCCAAGCGCTGCGCGTAGCACTTGCCGCCGATTTGAGGAAACAGGGGAAGGGGAACGATGGATCTCGATCAGGAAATGGACAAGCTGGCGCAGCTGATCGCTCTGCGCGCGCAGCGGAAGATGGGCGTGAAGCCCAAGCTTTCGGCGGTAGGAAGCGCAAAGCCGGCTGACGCCAAGCCTGAGCCGCAGCAGGCCGCCAGGCCAGCCATGCGCATGGACGTCGTCCTGCGCGAGTCCCACTACCGCATGATTAGGCACTTCCACCGGCGGTGGGGTGCATCGATGCAGCTCCTGATTGACCAGGCGTGCTTTGGGTACATGGGCATCGAACAGTTGCCAGACGATGACCTGATCCAACTGCACAAAGATCTGGAGAGGGCCGAGGACTGCATGCGCGACGGCGTCAGTTTTGAAGATGCAGGGCTGCTACGTAGCCGCTATGGATGAAAGGAGATAGACCAGTGCGAAGGATCATGTTGGCCACAGCCCTTTTCGCTCTCTCGTTGGGAGCGTGCGCTAATGCTGGCGGAGACAACACTGCAGCGCGTGCTGCCGCCGCGAGTGCAGCTGCTTCGGCAAATGAGGCGGCCGCAGAAGCCCAGAAGGCGATAGATACGCTGCGCTCGACGACTGCTGAACACTGCCAGGGCGAATCCGCAGCAGCCGAAAAGGTGATGGTTGGCCGGCAGTCCGGCGTTGCCATGGCAACGGCGATGTCAGTGGCAGTGAAGTACGGCGAACCGTATGTGAGCTTTGTGCGCGGCGCATACGAAACGCCCCGCATGACCACAGAGTCCGCGAAAAGCCTGGTGATCAGCGAGTTCCGCGACACCGCCTACGGCGAGTGCCTGAAACGCTGGGAATTCTGATTTCTTAACGAATTCAGAAATTCCGGCAATCAAAATGCACCTATAAACAGCATCGCTATTGTAATGGATAGATAGCAGCGCTATTGTTCTCCGCGACGGCACTCGCCGGCATGGAGACCTAGCAATGCCCCTGTCCACCAGCAACCTGCGCTCGGCCCGCCTCGGCCTGACCGCCCTCGCCTGTTTCATCGTCCTGGCCGTCACGGCCTGGGCATCCCCCAGCGACGCGCCGGCGGCGCCGGCCGAAGGCGATGCCCCGGATGGGCTGGTGATCACCAGCCCGCGCATCTGCGCCGCCCTGGCCGTGTACGAACTGGCCGCTGCTGACGATTGGGGCCTGCGCGCCACCGTCGCCAACACCAGCCTCAACGCCTTCCGCGACGCCAGCCGCGTGCCGGACTGCGCGCCCGGCATCACCAAGGCCCTCACCCAGAACTTCCAGCCTGAGCGCTGGCAGCTCGCCCTGGACGCGGCCGATGCCGTGCTCAGCGGCTCCTATCAGGTCTCCCCGGCAGCATGCGTCCGGGCCAATGCGGTTGTCCCCCTGTCGACCGCAGACGGCAAAGAGCCGAGCACGTCCCCCGTGCTGGCCCGGGCGCAGTGCGTGATGTACGACCTGGCCTTCATCGAGGTGGCGCCGTGATCGCCGGCCTGCGCACCGAGCCGCGCGCCGCGATGGTCGGCAGCCAGCGCCTGCCGCTCAGCCCCACCGAGTCGAAGGTGCTGCAGCTGATCATCGACGCCGGCGACACCCCGGTCAGCCGCGCGACGCTGGAAGAGAAGCTGTACGGCGCCGCCGGCAGCAAGTCGAACACGGTGCAGGTGACCGTCTGCCGCCTGCGCCAGAAGCTGACCCAGCACGGCTACAGCATCAATGCCATCCGCAGCCGCGGCTACACGATCAGCAAGGACGGTGCCGCGTGATCGCCGTCATCAGCTACCCGCTGGCCGAGCGCGCCGCCGGCGCAGCCAAGGCCGTGGCCACCGCGGCAGCTGGTATGGGCTTCGCTCCGAACCAGGTAGCGGCTGCCGCCGATGCTGCAGCCCTCGCCGTGCTGGACCGCCGCGCCAGCGCCGGCCGCGCCATCGCAGACGTACGCAAGAGCCTGCGCCGCATGCTGCGCGCCCAAGGCGGTGCCGCGTGACCGACCAGGACTTCTGCGCGCAGATGCGCATCGGCATCCCGCCCATCGCCCGACCGGCAGCGCCGGCAGCTCACCGCTGCGAATGCGACCCGACCAACCACCACGTCTGCGACGACTGCGAGGCCGTCGACCACGCGCTGCGCCAGCACGCACCGAGCGAGGACCACGCCGAATGAAATCCCCTGGCATCAAGCTGCCGGCACCGGCACTGACCCCGGACCAGCGCGCGGCGCTGGACCGCGCCAAGAAGCCGCGCCGGCACCCGTACCGCGTCCACCAGGGCAGCGGTCAGGAGCAGCGCGAGGCCGCAGAGCGCCGCGAGCGCATCGCGCCGGGCGTGCACCGGATGGTGCGCTGATGACCGGCCTGCACTGTCTGGGCGGCGGCCACGACGCGGTGATCGTCAGCACGATCACGCCGACGGCCGAGCAGCGCCTGGCGCGGTATCGGTCTGCGCTGGCCGCCCATCCCGACCGCTTCCACGGACTGCGAGTGCAGTTCGGCGAAGTGCACCAGCTTGCGATGAAGGCCGGCCGCCGCATCCATTACGCCGGCTGGCAGAAGCGCATGCCGGCGCTCTGGCCGCCCATCGGTCGCGCCTGACGCACAGGTCGGTGCCCATGGACCACAGGAACCAGCTCGACATCTTCGACCACGACCCAGCCCGCCTGGCCAAGGCCAACCGCGTCGCCGCCGAGAACGCCCTGACCGATCCGTTCTTCTCCGGAAAGGTCCGGCAGGAGCGGCACGACCACTACATGGCAGAGGCAGTGCGGCTGGAAGCCCTGGCCGCTCTCTGCACCCCTTCACAAGCCGCCTAACGGCGGACACCCACCGCAACGCGAGGAACGCACTTTGAACGCCATCACCATCCGTACCAAGGGCGATGCTGAAATCCAGCTGTCCCTCCCTCCCGCCTCCATCAACAGTTTCATCGAACTCGCCGCCGAGCAGGTGGCCGCTCAGGGCGTGTTGGCCATCGGCCACACGAAGCTGTTTGCCGATGGCACCAGGGCCGCCGGCAGCGACCCGCGAACCGGCCACGTCGCTGTGATCGATCACGCCACGGGCTTGATGTGGGCGGTGAAGTCCATCGGCGACAAGGACGGCGATCCGATGAGCCAGGCCGACTGCGAGAAGGCCTGCAGCGAGCTGCGCCTGCTCGGCCACGACGACTGGCGCCTGCCCACCCGTGCCGAGCTGTCCGCCCTGGTCGACGACACCTGCCACGAGCCCGCAATCGACACCTCGCTCTTCCCCGGCGTGCTGCCGCGCTGGCACTGGACCAGCACGCCTTGCGCCTGGTCCTCGGCGTCCGCGTGGTTCGTCTATTTCTACTACGGCAGCGTCAGCTACTTCCACCGCGACAGCAACGGGTTCGCGTTGGCCGTGCGTCGTGCCGGTCAGTAATTGGCCCTTTTGAACCCTTTCCCTGGAGCAACCATGAACCCCATCACCCTTAAGAAGATTGGCGCCGACCGCAACCAGCTGCCGGACGATGCTACTGACCACGTCGCCGTGTTCCTGCCCGACTACGGCCTGACGTTCACCGCCACCAACATCGTGGACAGCGACGTTCCGCACGCCGAATGCGAGGCCGCCGCAAAAGCCCTGGACCTGCTCGGCCACACCGACTGGGATCTGCCGACCATCGAAGAGCTGCAGCTGCTGATCGACCGCAGCCGCTACTCGCCGGCCATCAACACCGACTTCTTCAAGGGCATCCAGAACTACTGGTACTGGTCGAAGACCCCGGCCGCCTGGTCCTCGGCGTCCGCGTGGTTCGTCAGTTTCCGCTACGGCGGCGTCAACGACGACCGCCGCGACGACAGCGGGTTCGCGTTGGCCGTGCGTCGTGCCGGTCAGTGATTTGATTTTCTGCTGAGGCTTTCTCGATGACTTCCCGATTCCAGCCCCCACCGATCATCAAGGCCGCCGAACGTATGGCGGTCGAGATCGAGAACGCCGTGCGTCGGTTCGCGCGCTACCACCGCTACCAGATCGGTAGCGATCTTCGCGCGCGTGCCCAGCAGGTGTTCATCAACGCCAACAACGCCTGGCGCGAACGCGCTGAGCAGGCGCGGTGGGTGGCGGTGCTGGTGCGGGATATCGATGCCCTCAAGCAGCTCCTGCAGATTGGAAAGGGGGTTGGCGCCTTCGCCAGCTTCCGCCAGTTCGAAATGCTTATCCGCCTGGCCGAACAGCTGGGCTCCCAGGCCGGCGGCTGGCGCCGCCACCTGGCAAGTTCCTCCCATGCCCAGAATGCGCAAGCCGATGGCGCCGCGCAGCGTGGCAAGAAACTGAGTACCCGTACCGCCCTCGCGGGGGCCAACTCATGACGAAGCCGCGCTATCCGCATCCGGGCTGCGCGGCCTGGTCGAAAGTGTATGGGGAGGCGGCCGCCTGGTCCTCGGCGTCCGCGTGGAACGTCAATTTCAACAACGGCAACGTCAACAACAACCACCGCAACAACAACGGGTTCGCGTTGGCCGTGCGTCGTGCCGGTGAGTTTCAGGGAGAGGTAGGCCTGCAGGAGTTGTACCAGGCATGGCGGCGCGCACGCCGCCAGAAGGTTCCGAGCTTCAACCAGCTGCGATTCGACCACCGCTGGGCAGACGGCCTGCTGCAGCTGCAGCGCGAGCTGCTGGGCGGCAGCTGGGCACCGCGTCCGTCGACGTGCTTTGTGGCCACGCGGCCCAAGGCGCGCGAGATCCACGCGCCGGACTTCGCCGACCGCGTGGTGCACCACTGGCTGGTGCCGCAGCTGGAGGCGCTGTGGGAGCCGACGTTCATCCACGACAGCTACGCCAACCGCAAGAGCCGCGGCAGTCACGCGGCTGTGCGCCGGGCCCAGCAGTTCGTGCGCCAGGTGCACAGCGGCCAAGGCGGAGGCTGGTATCTGCAGCTGGACGTGGCCAACTTCTTCAACAGCATTCACCGGCCCACCCTGTGGCAGATGCTGCGCACCCGGCTGCATCGCCACGGCGCGCCCAAAGTGGTCCAGCAGGCCACCCACGCGCTGCTGCGCCGCTCTCCGCTGCAGGCAGGCGTCCAGTACCGGGCAACGGCCGCTGAGCAGGCGCAGGTGCCGGCGCACAAGCGCCTTGCGAATGCACCGGCCGGCCGAGGCCTGCCGATCGGAAACCTCTCCAGCCAGTTCTTCGCCAACGTCTACCTGGACGCGCTGGACCAGTTCGCGAAGCACGCGCTCAAGGCAAAGCGCTACCTGCGCTACGTCGATGACTTCGTGCTGTTCCACCACGACCGAGAGCAGCTTGCGGCCTGGCGGGATCAGATCGAGGCCTTCCTGAGCGACCAGCTCGGGCTGCGCCTGAAAGCCGAGCAGAAGCTCTGCCGTCTGACGGACGGCCTGGATTTCCTCGGCTACGTGATCTACCCGACCCACACGATGGCTCGCCGCCGCGTTGTTGGGCACCTCCACACGGCTCTGGCCGAATGGGAGGGCAAGCACGTCCAGGCAGACACGCTACGCGGCACGCCGGAGGACTTCCGGGAAATTGCAGCGCGCGCAGCCAGCTTCGCCGGCCACCTGCGGCATGCCAACAGCCACAGGCTCATGAACCGAATCCACACCCGCTTCCCCTGGCTGCACAAGGCAGCCCAGCACCGGCGTTTCAGCCATCGCGCAGAACGCCAGGTTCAATCCATCCAGTGGTGCAACAAAGAGGCTTCCAATGGCTGACGGCTCCCGCTCCTTCAACTTCCCCGCGCCGCAGCGCTCGCGCCTGCGTCCGGGCGAAATCGTGGTCGACCTGTTCGCCGGCGGCGGCGGCGCCAGCGAAGGCCTTAAGCAGGCCCTCGGCATCGATCCAGCCCTGGCCTACAACCACGACGAGCTGGCCATCGGCATGCACGCCGCGAACCACCCGCTCACCCAGCACCACCGCGAGGATATATGGCACGCCGACCCGCGCGTGGACGTGGCCGGCCGCCCCATCGGCTGGTTCCATGCCTCCCCGGACTGCACGCATTTCAGCCAGGCCAAGGGCGGCCAGCCGCGCAGCCGGAAGACCCGCGCCCTGTCGTGGGTGGTGTTGAAGTGGGTTGGCCAGCTTCTGCGTGCTGATCGCCTGCACGGCACCAACACCGCGCCGCGCATCATCTCCATGGAGAACGTCTGGCAGATCCTCACGTGGGGCCCGCTGGTGGCTAAGCGCTGCAAGGCCACCGGCCGCGTCATCAAGATGGACGGCACCGTTGCAGCGCGTGGCGAGTGCGTGCCTGTCGAGAACCAGCAGCTGGTGCCGGACAAGCGCCACAGTGGCCGCACCTGGCAGCAATTCGTGGCCGCGCTGCGTGCGCTGGGCTATGCAGTCGAATGGCGCAAGCTGGTGGCCAGCGACTACGGCGCCGGCACAAGCCGCGAACGCCTGTTCCTGCTCGCGCGCCGCGACGGCGAGGCCATCGTGTGGCCGCAGGCCAGCCACGGCCCGGCGCCGGGGCAGACGCCCCGGGTGACCGCAGCCGACTGCCTCGACTTCTCTCTCCCCTGCCCGTCCATCTTCACCCGCACCCGGCCGCTGGCCGACGCCACCATGCGCCGCATCGCCAAGGGCGTCATGCGCCACGTCATCGAATCGGCGGATCCGTTCATCGTGCCGGTGACGCACCAGGGTGGCGACCGCGTCCACGACGTGCGTGATCCCATGCGCACCATCACCGCCGCCAACCGCGGCGAGCTGATGCTGGCCGCACCGGAACTGGCTCCCTTCATCGCCGAGCATGCCAACGCCAGCAACCAGCGCACGATGGCCGCCGACGAGCCGCTGCGCACTGTCTGCGCCGGTGTGAAGGGTGGCCACTTCTCCGTGGTGACGCCGATCCTTGCCGGCGTCGGCGGCCGGGCCGGCCAGTCCGAGCCGCGCTCGGGCGGCGAACCGCTCTACACCATGACCACCAAGGCAGACACTGCGCTGGTGGCTCCGCACCTGGTCAAGTTCCGAGGCGACAGCATCGGCACGCCTGCCACCGAGCCTGTGCCCACGATCACCTCGGGCGCCGGTGCCGCCCGCCCGGCCGGCGCCGCGCATGCCCTCGGCGTGGCCGCTGCCTCGATGGTGACCCTGCGGCGGAATATGGTCGGCGCAGACGCGCGCACACCGCTCACCACCGTGGCCGCTCAGGCCGAGCACCACGCGCTGGCGACTGCCTTCCTCGAGCAGGCCAACGGCGGCTTCTACCAGGGCGCAGGAAACGATGCGCGCGACCCGGTCAGCACCATCACCGCCAGCGGCAGTCAGCAACGGCTGGTGAGCGCCGGACTCGCCGAACTGTCGCCCGAGCAGGAGGCAGGTGCGCTGCGCGTCGCCGCATTCCTGGTGAAGTATTACGGCAGCGGCATCGCGGTCGATCTGCACGACCCGGTGGACACCATCACCACCAAGGACCGCCTCGCGCTGGTCACCGTCCATATCCAGGGCGTGCCGCACGTTATCGTGGATATCGGCCTGCGCATGCTCAAGCCGCATGAGCTGTACCGCGCTCAGGGGTTCCCGGCCAACTACATCATCGATCGCACCGCCAACGGCACGCCGCTCAGCACCAGCGCCGCCGTGCGCATGGTCGGCAACAGCGTCAGCCCACCGCCTCTGCGCGCCTTGGCCGAGGCCAATCTCGACCGCGTGCCCAACAGCATGGCGGCAGCCGCGTGACCGGCCTCAATCAGGCCAAGCACACTGCGCGCGTGTTCCTCTCGGAATGCCGCGCACGCCGGCACGGCCACGGCTTCTGGTTCGTCTTCAACGCTGCACAGCGCGCGCGCATGCGCGCAGCTGCACCTGCACCTCTGCCGGCGTCGCCGGCCTTGCCGGCCCGCCCGGTTCAACAGGAACTTTTCGCATGAGCCCTGGCCCCAGAGCCGCCGCAGTCCGCGCCGCCCTGCGCGGCGCCGCCCCCGCGAACGCGTCAGTCCGCGACATGATCCGTCGGTACTGCCGCGAGCACGGAAAACCGTTGGTCTGCCTCGCCCCAGCATGGAAATGCAAGACGCTCAGCGTGTGGCGCGTGTTCGGCCGTAAGCGGCCACTGCTGCCCCGACAGGTGGAGGGGGTCATCTCCCTGTTCCAGCTGGACGAATTCGACGCCAACGACCTGCGCCTGCGCGCCGCGCGCGAGGCCGGCTGGCAGATCGACCCATCGATGCTGCTGCAGGGGGATGCTTGAGCATCAGCAACACGAGCATGAAGCCTGGGGATCCGGTGGTCAGCGACACGTTGCGCGCCATGCGCGATGCAGCGCGCGCCGGCGGCGCGGTACCTGCAGAGCAGGTTGGCGAATGGTTCAAGGCAATCCGGGATCAGCTGTATGCCGAGCAGCGGCCGGTGCGCCTGGAGGCGTGCGCAACAGGTTCACCCCACTGGATCGAGGTCGATGAACGTGGGTGGCACCGCGCGCGGAAGGAGCGGAACAGGCTGCGCGCGCTCTACGTCCACCCACTGCCTGAAGAGCGCCGCAAGGGAACGCTGGATCACACCTGGTCAGCTGACCGCACCCACTGCACCAGGTGCAACTCGCCGCATGACTGGGCGGATCCGTTCTGCGATCCCCCGAAGGAGCCGGTGCGAATCCCCCTGAAGCGGCAGCCCTACAACCCGCTCTGGTTGGTTCCCGCACTGGACCGCCTGGAACAGGCCATGCGCCGGGAGGGCAAGCAAGAACGGGAGTACTGGAATCGAGAGATCGCGCAGATGCGCAGATCCATCGAAGAGCACACGAAGGAGACACAGCCTTGAACATCAAGCATTTCGACCCGGCCAAGCTGCCCCCGCTGCCCCCGCTGGCCCACCAGCAGCACAGCGCGATCGCGGTTGCGGCAGCGCTTGAAACCGCCCTGACCAGTTCGGAGCGGACCGCCGCCGGCGGATGGTCGCTGACCTTCACGTTCGTGGGCGAGCCGCAGCTGCAGGCCGCACGCGATGCCTGGCGCGCGTACGCATACTCCACGATCGACGCACCGGTGCCGCTGGCGGCAACGGCGAGCCAGAGGCTGACTGCCCAGATCGGGCAGGCGCTGTTCAACGATCCCACCATGGACTTGATGCAGATCGCCAACCAGGTGATCTGCACACGCGCGGCGTCGCCGATGCCGCTGCTGCCGGTAGTGAACCCTGAAGCGACGGAGGCCAGTCATGGGCGCAGCTGAAAATATCCCCGAAGTCCTGCTGAGGCTCGAGCAGGTGGAAGCCCAGACCGGGATGAAGAAGAGCTACATCTACCGCGAGATGAAGAAGGGGACGTTCCCTCCCAGCCACATGATCGGCGTCAGCAAGGGCTCGCGCTGGTATCAGAGCGACGTCCAGCGATGGATCGAATCACGGAGCAACGCCCCGCGGTGGGAGCCGGAGAACGCGGTTCGGGCGGCGGCCAACTGCGATGGCAGCGGAGCCTAAACGGTCACCGAGCGGTCACCGGAGGGGGCTGGCTTGACGAAGAAAGCACTGCGGTTGATCCTAAGTGCCTGATTCGATGGTGGGCCCAGGAGGATTCGAACCTCCAACCAAAGGATTATGAGTCCCCTGCTCTAACCGTTGAGCTATAGGCCCTGCGCAGCGCCACAGTGTAGTGGAGCACGCCCCTACCCGGCTACTCAGGCATCAACGGCCAGTGCCTTGGCCACCTGCTCCAGCCGCAACTCGGCAATCTCCGCGAAGTGCTGCATCTGCCCCAGATGCGCCTGGAACAGGGCCACAGTCCTTCTCGCGCCTTCCAGTCCCGGCTGATTGTCACCACCAAAGCCCTCAACCAGTCCCGAGCCAGGAAGCGTCAGCAACGCATACGTCGTACGCCGGGCAAACCCCAGCCGGTCCTCGCGCTCGTCCTGCAACACCTCTTCCCAGTCCATCAACGGCACGAAATCACAGTCGTCCGCCCGCTCCCTTTCATCGGAAGCTTCACCAGCTCTCACTTTCAGCGCCATCTTCGCTCTCCTACGATTCGTCGAACCTCTTCCGCCTCCTGTTGAGAGAGGCGACCGGGCGCTTCAACACGGTCGTAGGGCCGCCCGCAGCTTTCCTCCTTGCGGAGTCTTGTATGGCTGCGCGCCACCCGGCCAGAAACCTTGGAGCTCACCGGGATGGCGAGTGATGCGGCTTGACCTTGGACTGCCTGCTGTTGTGTCAGACAGTCCGCCTACGAAGGTGTGTTGAGCACCTGCGAAGGACTGTGTAGAAAAGAAGGTAGAGGGCTCAATTGCTGATTGCGACACGCTTTGGAGTGCATGCAGCTTCCGGAAGAGCCAACGCTTTGAACGGATTAGGAATTCGACTGAGTGAGCGCAGCGCGCAGGAAAATCCTGAGATCAGATTCCAACAATCCTCAAAGCCAAGTACGTCACATCGCGCAGCGGCGAGGCACTAAAAGGGATTCAAACATTGGAACCGCGGGCAGATGCGACACAGCGCGAAATCACCCGAACCGCGCGCCCATCGCCCTCACCCGCTCGGCATTCCCTCGCGCCAGCGCGCGCAATCCGTCCGAGCGGACCCGCGCATCCCCCGCAACGCGCTCCCAGAACTCGCTCGCCAGCGGCGCCGCCCAGCGCAGATGCTCAAGTTCCCCGCTCTCACGCGGCGCAACGGCATCCAACACCGCATCCTGCCGCAGCACACCCAACCGCGATGGTGCCAACGACATCGGCAACATGTCGTAGGCCGGTGCCAGCGGCAACGCGCCGCGATCTACGAGGCGGAAACCGATGTTGCCCTGGTGCATGTCGCTGTTGCCGATCAACCGGCCAAACGCATGCAGCCGCGCCATCGCCTGCACGGTATCGGCAGATAGCCAGCCCAGCGCCTGCAGCTGCGCACCCGCACGCGGCCAGTCCAGCGTCGCTTCGCCGGTAAATGCGGACGACAGCGACAACAGCGAAACAAAGCCCCGGCGCCCCAGCACATCGGCGCTGCGGTCGAAGCGCGTCACTTCCAGGAAGGTATGCGTGGGCGTCTGCAGCAACTCACTGCTGGCGGCATCCACGCCAGCGGCGCGCAAGGTTTCCAGCGCGAGGTGTTCGCACACCAGCAGGTCGGACCAGCGCTGCGCGGCCTCGCCGCCATCGGGCTGGGCGAACTTCACCATCACCGCGCGGCGACCGCCGTCGCCTTCCACCGTGGCGGTGAACTTGAGTTGCTCGCCGCCGGGCGAAGAACCCACGTCTTCGCCGGCCAATGCGGCACGCGCGCGTTGCGGGTACTGCTGCGGGCGGTCGCGTACATCCACGCGGTCAGGCGGTGCATCCAGCGCAGCCAGGGCCGCTTGTACGGCCTCGCCACCCAGCAGCAGATCGCCGGTCTCGGTTCCGCCGCCATGCACCAGCGCCACCAGCACGTCGTCGCGCTGCCAGCGGGCCAGATCCGAGGGCAGTCCCAAGCCACGCGCACGGCCATGCGCGAAGCTGCGGCCGAGGAAGCCCTGCGGGCGCAGGTCGTCGAGGTACCACGGCAGGCCCGGGAAGAAGGCGGCAATGTCGCCGTCCGGCGCGCGCAGCAGGTTGGGCCGCGCACGGCTGGCATCCACGTGGAAGGTGTCGCCACTGAGCGCGGTCAGCCGGCCCAGTTCTTCCAGCGTGGCGTCTTCACGCAGGCGGTACAGCGGCCATTCGCTGCCCACGCGCGAGGGCTGGCGCAGGGCATAGGCGGTGGCGCGCGTCTGGCCCAGGCGCACGACCTGATCGCCACTGGCCGCGACCAGGCGGCTGAGGGTCATGCGGTTCACGCCCAGGCGCTCGGCCAGCGCGGCCGCCGGCTGTGGCTGGCCGGGGGGAAGCTGGGCGATCAGATCCTGGGGTTGCAGGAGCGCGCGGCGGGCCATGGGTGGGCCTTGGGGACGAATAGTGTTACGTATTTAGCGCAAAAGAATGCGGCCTGCAAGCGGGGGTAAAACCTGAAAACTATTGTTTTACATGGGTTTTTACAAAGCTAGCCGCAGCATAAATCAGAAATAGTGTTACGTAAAAATTACGAATACTTCAAAAAATCCGCCGGGCATGGCCCGGCGCTACCAAAGAAAAACCCCGCCGAAGCGGGGTTTCTCTCAACACATCAGCCGTCGCCGGGTATCAGTCGATATCCAGGAAGCTGCGCAGCTGCTCCGAGCGGCTCGGGTGACGCAGCTTGCGCAGGGCCTTCGCTTCGATCTGGCGGATGCGCTCGCGGGTCACGTC